>OFLU01000047.1_pt1 | contig 71930 bp, 62 predicted proteins | sample 1540841 | NCBI WGS metagenome assembly OFLU01 (sample SAMEA4413044, study PRJEB24355) | metagenome | biome: human; feature: gut; material: faeces | place: United Kingdom | collected 2010 | reverse complement strand
AGGGTTGGGCTGTTCGCCCATTAAAGCGGCACGCGAGCTGGGTTCAGAACGTCGTGAGACAGTTCGGTCCCTATCCGCTGCGCGCGGAGGAATCTTGAGAAGGGCTGTCCTTAGTACGAGAGGACCGGGACGGACTGACCTCTGGTGTGCCAGTTGTTCTGCCAAGGGCATGGCTGGTTGGCTACGTCGGGTTGTGATAACCGCTGAAAGCATCTAAGCGGGAAGCACGCTTCAAGATGAGGGTTCCTGCAGATGAATCTGGTAAGGTCTCCGGTAGACGACCGGGTTGATAGGCCAGGCGTGGACGCATCGTAAGGTGTGGAGCTGACTGGTACTAATAGACCGAGGACTTACACAACATTCGCACGCGTACACAAAAGCGTTTTCGTATTGACTCGCATCCACTATATGGCTCCCAACCCCCACCCGAGGAGCACAATATACAGGCCTTCACAGGACCCCCATATTTTCCGGTGGCCATAGCGGAAGGGAAACACCCGGTCCCATACCGAACCCGGTAGTTAAGCCTTCCAGCGCCGATGGTACTGCACGAGGGATCGTGTGGGAGAGTAGGACGCTGCCGGAATTATATTTTTGTGTGTGCGTGTGGAGACGAGGTTGATCCTTGTCTCCACACGCTTTTTTACACCCGCACACCCGACAGCCGGCGGGGGTGACACCAATCAACCCCCCGGCCCCGTGCCGTCTACCCACAACCACCCACACCAACGACAGCCCCCAAACGTCAGATAGGTGGCTTAGGCCTCAGCACGGTTGGGAGATCGCTGGGTTACCGTCGACTCGAAGCATCGTCAGGCGATTGTTCATCCTCAAGATGGCCTCCCGTAATTGATGCCGTTTCCTCCAGAAGCGGGCTTTCTGCCTTCAAAACACGGGGTCAGGGTCTCTCGGCTGAGGCGGTAGCAACGCTGAGTCGAACTCAAGAACATGGGCCTTGAAGGCGACATGCATCCTCGGGGGAAAATGGCCGCAGTGCCTCCTTCCCCTGGCAACCGGGACCTGGACTCGCGTCCTCACCACGCTCGCGTACCGGCACATCGCCCCACTCGTGAGGTGCGGAGAAGCCGAGAGTGGCAAATGCATGGGTGGCGGCTGAGGTCCAGAGCCTGGGGCAGGAATGTCCCGACGAGAAAGTGAGGATACAAAACGTGGCCCTTCTCTGTGAGAAGGGCCACGTCAGTTTTGGAGGAGGTCGTCAGCAGGTAGTCGGGATGAAGCTGGAGTTCCTGATGATGTAGGCAACGACCCTGCCGCCGTTGAATAGGTAGTCGACTTCCTTGCCATCGCTGGAGAACGCAAGGGCCTTCTCGTATCCCATTCCATGGAAGTCCGAGGTGACGTCGGTCAGCTTGAGCTTGGAGTAGTCGGACCGCAGCTGTGCCTCGGTGATGCCGATCCGCGCACCGTTAGAGCTGGCGTTAGTACCACCAACGAACAGGTAGGCCTCGACATCGTCTCCGCTCGTCCATACTCCGCCGAGGAAGCCGTTGTAACGCGCATACACCGGGGTGTTGCGGGTACATACTCCGCTGACGCCGTCCGGGATGACATGGATCGTACCGGCGAGTTCCGCGGTGGACTTGTCTAGGTTAAGAGGTCCGACACCTGCCATATCGCCGAGTCGGATTGAGCCCTTCTTCGCCATGTCGTAGACGATTGCCGCATCGCACTGCTTGCTGCTCATGACCTGGCTGGCAGCGACAGCAGCCTTGTCTCCCAACACTTTGAGCATGGCATCGCAGTCATTGTCGTCAGCGATGACCCCGCCTTGGGGGAGAGGCTCCCAATGCCCTCCGTTCTTCCTCATGACGAGGTGGCCGCCATTGGGGCCGGCCGACTTGCCGTTGATGTTGAAGTTGGGTGCATACGCCACAGCGGCGTTCTGGCCGTCGGCGGCCAAGGAGACCCACTGGACCTGGGCGTCGGGCGCGTTGAAGAGCTGTCGCACGAGGTCCGGCGTCGGCGTGACCGAGGCATTGTTCGGAACGCTCGGCTTCGGTGCGGCTGGTGTTGATGCTGTCGATGAAGCGGTCGCCGTCGACGTCGAGGTAACCGTCACCTCTGGGGTCGGGGTGTGGGAGGCTGACGCGGCAGGCTTGGAGGCCGGCGCGGGGACTGCCTTCGTCGCATCATCATTCTTGGGCTTGAGGAAGTAGAAGAGGCCAACTCCCAGAGCCACGACGAGGACTGCGGCGACGGCAATGATCCAGTACTGGCTCTTACGTTTCGGCTGGGGCTCATCGCTGAAGGGGATGCCGCCTATCGACTCATTAACGTCTGGGCGATCAGCGGCAGTCGTACCCGCCAGTCCTGCGGACCCGTCAGGCAGGTACTCGGTGGCCTGTTGGGCGGGTTGGCCTTCCCAGCTTTCCTGACTGGGCTGCTGTTCCCAACCTTGCTGCGGGTACTGGGCGTTCCAGCCGTCATACTGACCTGTCTGAGGATTCCACTCTGGCGCGTTACCGCCCTGCGGATACTGGTTCCAGTCCTGCGGGTACTGGCCGTTCGGGAAGTCACCCTGCTGCGGATACTGCTGATCGGCGTAGGGGGTTTGCGAACCGTCCGGCTCGGCAGGGATCTGTTGTGTCGCGTCGTTGTTTTCTGGCAGCTCCTGGGTGGGTTCATGGCCCTGCCCCTCAGCAGAGCCTGAATCGGACTGCTCAGGGATCAGCTCTGTCTCATTGTCGTCAGAGTGCGCATCGTCGGGGTGATTCCCCTTGTCGAATCCATCGTCAGCCACGATTCATTCTCCCTCTCAGCGTGTCAGTGAATGCGCCAGTTTGACGTTGATGACATGGTGAGCAGCGTCACTGAGACGCTTCTTGCCCGACGAGGACGCCGCCATCGACGTCAACGCCTGAATCATGGGGCCTGCCAGGCCAGGATCGGCAGTAATCGCCAGGTCACCGCCAGCAGACACGAATTTGCTTGCACGGCGTCCACCGTCGACCGAGAACACCGACACTGAGCTACCCAGGTCATCTGAAACGATGAGGCCCTGGTATCCGAAGTCGCCGCGAAGCATGTCGGTCATAACCTTCGACGAGAACAACGCGAGAGTTCCTGGATCGATCTTCGAGTAGGTCGCGGAGGCGATCATGACCGCTTCAGACCCAGCATTGAATGCCATTCGGAACGATTCGAGATACGGGTCATGGCGAATTGTCTTGTGGTCGGTAATTCCGTCAGCTTTGAAATCCGTGTCCTCGACGATGCGCCCAATTCCGGGGAAATGCTTAGCCGTCGGGATGATCCCGGCCTTGCGATGCCCCGCAATAACGGAGGCCGCGTACCGGCCACACGTCTGAGGATCGGTGCCGAACCCACGATGGTGCTTGGCGATCGGCTTGTTCTTGACGCCAAGTTCAGGATCGATGACGTCAGCGACGGGGGAGAAGATCATGTGGACGCCGAGGTCGGCGAGTTGGCGGGCACCTCTCATCACCACCGACTGAGCCTTGGCCGGGGACATCCGGGCCAGAGCTTCCTGGCTCGGCAGCCGGTCGACTCCCGGAATCCGGATGTTCTGAACCTCGCCGCCCTCATGGTCGCTCGCGACGATGGGCTTCATGCCGTGCGGGCTGACACTGTTGACGGCGTCAAGCATGGCCTCGAGCTTCGACCTCTTGGTCCAATGACCCAAGATGAAGATGCCGGCAAGGCACTTGGAGTCAATGAGGTTGGCGATGTACTCCGGAGAATCTGAGGGAACCACCCCGACGAGAATGCACTGACCAGCACGCTCTTCGAGCGACATATCCGCCACGATATGGGCGGCCCGTGGATCCATCGGGATTGGGGTCACCTTCTCCGTCGGCGTCGAGGTAGGGCTCGGGGTAGGGGTGGGGGTGGCTGAGGACGGGCTGGGAGTTGGCGTGTCAGACGGAGACGACGACGTCACGGGTGCAGGCGAGGGTGATTCGGCTGGGGGCTCGGCTTTTGAAACGCAGCCAGCCAATGGTGCGCTCAAAGCGGCTGTGATGATTGTTCGGCGTCTCATGGTCGCAGTATTTCCACAGCCTTTCCATTGCTGACAGTGACCAAGAACGTTACCTCGGAATGACGAGGTACACCTCCAAATCGATGTTACTACAGTCGAGGTATTCGCCGACAACATTGCAGAAGAACTTGTGAGAGCGCCCAGTTTGCGGGTTTCGCGTACTGACACAGAAGTTCGACGGATGATTCGGCGGCACTGACTGAGCGAGGTTCAGAGCCAAGGAGCAATCCGTACGCGTGTTGGCGACCCATGTCCCCGGACCACACTCGGAGGCCCCGGCGGGGAGGTTGACGTGGGCGGGGACGCCGACCTGGGCCGGAGCCGGGGGCGGTGCAGCGGTGGTCGTCACCGTGGCATGGGCCGTTACTGTTCGCATCGGTCTGACCTCAGGCGTCTGGCTGGGTGCCGGGGTCGCGGTATGAATTGGCTGAGCGGTGGCCTCGGAATGAGATCCGGGCATCCCTTTGAGATAGACGAACGCGCCGGCTCCGACCAACAGAAGCAAAGCCAACAGAGCGATGAACCATCCAGCGTCGCTGCCGCGCTGGTTTGTCGCCGCATGTGCTGCTGGCGCGGACGGAGCCTGGGTTGCCATGCTCACCGCTGACGGAGGCCGCGTCGCCGAGGGCGCCGAGTACGGTGGAACCGGTTGTGGCGGCGCAACCGGGGCTGGCGGCGTCGGAGGAGGCGGTAGCGGACGAGGTACAACGAGCTGGACCGGCGGTCCGCCGTCGAGCCATGAGCGCAGCTCAGATGCCAGTAACTCCGCACTGGCAGGGCGTCCGGCCGGATCAGGCGCCAGACACGTCATGATGGTGTTCCACAGTCGTGGATCAACCCCGGGAATGTGGTCCGGGGGTTGGTCACGCAGAATATTTCCAGCTGAATCTGCCTGGAACGGAACGCGGCCGGCCAGCAATTGGTACAAGGTGACGCCGAAGGAATAGAGGTCGCTTGCCGCCAATGGCGTTCGTCCTGCAGCTACTTCTGGAGCCTGATAGTAGGGAGTCCCGACGATTTCGTGGGGATTGCCTGAAGCGACCATTTCCGAGACGCCGAAATCTGTGATTCGTGCCCCACGGACCTCCTCTCGGTCCTCGATGAGGATATTTGCCGGCTTGATGTCGAGGTGACGAATGCCGACCCGGTGAATCGCGGTAAGGGCCTGACAGACTTCGATTCCGAGGCGGACCGCCGTGGCTGGCTCGAGGCGGTGGTCGGGAATGGACTCCAGCACGTGTGCAAGGTCGGGGCCGTCAACCAATTCCATGATGATGGCGAAGGTGGAGGACTCGACGACCATGTCAGTCACTCGGACGACCGCGTCGTCGGCGACGGTCATCAGGATGTCGCGCTCCTGGATGAAGCGCCGCGTCGCGCCTTTGTCATTCGTCAGTTCGGGTTTGAGGACCTTGATGGCTCGAGGTGACCCGTCGTTGAGATCATGCCCACGCCAAACCGTTCCCATCGAGCCTTGGCCGAGCACCTCGTCGAGGATGTGATGGCTGCCAATTTGACGTACTGTCGACCCGCCGGTGGCGTCCTCCTCGGACATGATTCACCCCTTTAATGATCGCTCGGCAACCACTCTCACTGTAGCGACCACAGCTCGGCCGAGGACATAGCGGCCCTCAGCCGGTGACGTCTTTCAAGTCGTCACTGTGGGAGCGACGACGCACGATCACCCAGGCGATGCCGAGCACGATGAACCACACGGGGGTGGCAAGGAGAGCCTGGCGGGTGTCGTCAGCCCCAGCCAGAAGGACGACGACAAAGACGAAGAAGGCCAGGACAACCCACGGCATGAAATGGGCCCCAGGCATCGGGTAGATCGACTCGTCATGGGCCTGCGGGTTACGACGCACGTGCACGTTGTAGCTGACGAGGATCATGCTCCACACGAAGATGAACAGCACGGCGGAGACCGTCGTCACCAGGGTGAAGGCCCCCATCACGGTGTCTTTCGCGGCAAGAATGAGGGCCGAACCAATGAGGATGACGGTGCACACCAGGCCCCAACCGGGGACGCCATTGCGGGTGAGTTTGCCGAAGACCCTCGTCGCCATGCCCTTGTGGGCCAGTCCGTAGAGCATCCGAGAGGTCGAATAGACCCCGGAGTTGGCGCTGGATGCGGCAGACGTGAGAACGACGAAGTTCATGATGCCGGCAGCCGCGGTGAAACCGACGAGTCCGAACATCTGGACGAACGGCGAGGAGTCCTTCTCGATGAGATTCCACGGGATGACACACATCATGGCGAGCAGGGCAACCACATAGAACACCAGGACGCGCACGGGGACGGCATTGATGGCCTTGGGCATGGTCTTGCGGGGATCACGGGTTTCCGCGGAGGTAGTACCGACCAACTCGATGCCCACGTAGGCGAAAACAGCAATCTGGAAGCCGCCGAAGAATCCGCTCCAGCCCTTCGGCGCGAATCCGCCATGGGTCCACAGGTTCGACACTGAGGCCTTGTATCCGCCCGGCGAGGTGAACCCCATGATGATGAGCACCACAGCCACGACGATGAGGATGCCGATCGCGACAATCTTGATGAGCGCAAACCAGAACTCAAGCTCACCAAAGAGCTTCACCGTGAGCAGGTTGAGGACCAGCAGGAGAAGCAAGGTGGCCGCGGTGAGGATGAAGGCCCACATTCGGTCGTGGGTCCAGTAACCCCAATATGAGGTGATGGCGATCACGTCAGCCATACCGGTGACGACCCAACACAACCAGTACGACCAGCCGAGGAAGAATCCCGCCCAAGGGCCCAGGAGATCAGCCGCGAAATCCTGGAAGGACTTCCACTGCAGGTTGTGCAGCAACAGCTCGCCCATGGCCCTCATGACGAAGAAGAGCATCGTGCCGATCACGAGATAGGCAACCACGATGCTCGGGCCCGAGGTGTTGATGGACTTTCCGGACCCCATGAACAGGCCGGTTCCGATGGCGCCACCGATGGCGATCAGCTGAATGTGGCGGTTGCTCAGGCTGCGGCGCAGGTGCTGCATGTCTCCAGCCACATCGTTGTTCTCGCGGTTCATGGGGAGGATTGTTACGCGAGAAGGGGCCAGGTACAGCGTGTCATCTCACATTGTGCAACTACTGTCCGATCTTCGGCATTCCGGGGAATGTTGGAGTGAGCGTCGTTCTGCGAGGAGATGATGACGATGACCACGACCGTAGCTCTGACCGGTGCCAGCGTCCTGACATGCGACCGAGATGGAACCGTGCTGGCCGATCACACCGTGCTCGTTGGCGAAGACGGTTCGATCGAGGCCGTCGGACCCGCCCAGCAGCTCGCTGATCGAGCAAGGACGGCTCAGCGTCGTATTGACTGCGCGGGCAAATGGGTCATGCCGGGGCTCATCAATGCCCATGCTCACCTCGTGGCTGACGGACGTCCTCTGCCCAAAGCGTTGACGAACCCGGCGCTCGCGCGGGGGATCGTGGGGTTCTGGAGAACTCCGTTGGGGAGTCCCATGCTGCGCGAACGTGCGCGGGGATTTGCGGACGTCGAGCTCAACTCGGGTGTGACCACCCTCCGTGGCCTCGGTGAGTATGACAACGAGGCCGTTGTTTTGGGCCGGGAGAGCGAGTCCGGACAGTGGCTCGGCCCTCGCATCATGGCGTCAGGCCCACTGTTGGCCATTACGGGAGGCCATGGCGCGGAGCTGGGCGTCGCCCGGATCGTCGATGCTCCCTGGGAGGGACGCAAGGCGGTGCGTCAGAACCTGCGTCTGGGGGTTACGTCCATCAAGATTGCCGCGACCGGCGGGGTCACCGATGCGAAGGTTGTCGGGGAGGCCGGGCGTCCGCAGATGACGGTCGAGGAAATGACGGCGATCTGCGAGGAGGCTCACTCAGCTGGCGTGCTTGTCGCTGCGCATGCCCAGAGCCCTGAAGGGGTGCTGAGGTCCCTCAAGGCTGGAGTCGACACCATTGAGCACGGCTCGGCCATGACCGACGAGATCGTCGAACTGTTTCACGACAATCCCAGGTCGCTGCGAGGTTGGTCGGCTTTCGACGCCACCCTGTTGGCTGCCGCTCCTCTGGTCGAGATCGACACGGAGATCACCGGGGCCAGCGAAGTCGTCAAGGAGAATGCTCGCATCGTCCTGGACTCGATGGTTCAGGGGATTCGCGATGCGATCACGAACGATGTGGTGCTCGGATCCGGTTTGGATTCCTCGATGACCTTTGCTCCCCACTACGCCATGTGGCGTGAGCTCGACCTTGTGGTGTCGCGGGCTGGGTTGTCCCCGGCACGGGCTCTGGAGGCCGTGACCCGGGTCAACGCCAAGATGCTCGGTCTGGAATCCGTGACGGGTGCGGTGGAGCCAGGGCTGTCGGCTGATCTGTTGGTGCTGGGAGCCAATCCTCTTGACGATCTCAAGGCACTTGAGGGAGTTGAGACGGTTGTCGTTAGGGGCGATGTCATTGACACCCCGACGGTGGAGAGGTTCGGCGAGATCGACGAGCTGCTCGACACCTTGCGCCGGTGACGACGTCGGCGGCGAGGCGAATAGATGGGTGACGCGGCCAGGCAGGTCGTCATGCGGGGGCCAGTTGAGCACGCGGTGCGGCTGCTGGCTCCTGCGGGGCCTGGCAGCGCGCCTTCGCTGGCGTCCAAGGGGAGTCGGCTTCCCTTTTGGCAAGAACTGGGGTGGCTAACGGGACTTGAACCCGCGACCCCCTGGACCACAACCAGGTGCTCTACCGACTGAGCTATAGCCACCATGTGCCTTCATCAGACAACCCGAGAAGAGTACCGGTTTTCGGAGTGTGAATGCAACCCGGCCTTCCCCTCCCGGTCGTCGGCGTCAGTCCCTGCCGGCTCCAGTGAGGAAGCCTTGGTACTTCGCAGCGATCTCGTCGCACCGGTTTGCGTCCGGGCCGGGGGAGGGAACCATGAGGGCTTCGCGCCAGTACATCAGCTCCTCGATCGACTCCTGGATGTCAGCGAGGGCACGGTGGTTGCCCTGCTTCTCCGGGGTGTGGCCGAAGGCGCGCGGGTACCAGCGTCGTGCCAGTTCCTTGATGGAGGAGACGTCGACATTGCGGTAGTGCACGTAGGACTCCAACTCCGGCATGTCCTTGGCCAGGAAGGAGCGGTCGGTGCCGATGGTGTTTCCGGCCAAGGGGGCCTTGCCGGCTTGCGGGATGTGGGTACGGATGTAGTCAAGCACCTGATCCTGGGCCTCGGCCATCGTCAGTCCCTTGTCGAGCTCCTCGAGGAGTCCGGACTTGGTGTGCATGCCGCGCACGAAGTCATTCATGTGCTCGAGCCATTCGGGCTCAGGCTTGATGATGACGTCCACACCCTCGCCCTGGACGTTGAGCTGCCCATCGGTGACCAGGGCGGCCACCTCGATGAGTCCGTCGTGGGCCAGGTCGAGCCCGGTCATCTCGCAATCGATCCACACCAACATGTCTTTCACGTCACAACAGACTAGTTGGTGGTGACGACATGCCACTTTTGAGCGGTTGATGAGGAAGAGGTCCTTACCGTTTGCCGCGCGGCACCCAGCGGCCCATCCAGTAGCTGCCGACCAGACCGATAATCGCTATCACGATGCTGGCTGCCGACAGCGGCCAGACCAGGGTGACGAGGGTGACGACGATCGGCCCCATCGCCGAGCCGGTGTCCGAGAGCAGTCGCCATGCAGCCAGGAACTGAGGCCGTCCGATGGCGGGAGACGCGTCGGACCCCAGGGTCATGACGATGCCGGAGCTGGCGCCATTTCCGATGCCGATGATGAGGGCGACGATGCCAATCGTCGTCGCAGTGTGGGCCAGCGGCAGGGTCAACAGTGCGACGGCCTGGATGAAGATCGACGGCACTGCCACCCACCAGCGTCCGAACTTGTCCATGAGGGCACCGCCGGGCAGGAAGAGCAGGACGTCGGCAGCCATCGACCAGGCGTAGATGAGATCCGTGGTGGCCGGGGTGAGTCCGCTCGCATGGCACCACAGCGGCAGCAGAGAGCGGCGGGCCGACCGAACGAGCATGAGGGCCGTCACTCCCAGACCAGTCGTCGAGAGGACTCTCGCGTTCTGTTTGGCGATGGTCCAGGTCGAGACCTTGTCGGGAGCTCCTTCCTCGGCGAGTTCCGGGGTGTCGACCGGTGGCAGGTCGGGCATGACGGTGGTCACGGCGGCTGCGAGCACACTGGCGATGGATGCAAATCCATATGCCCATGCCATCGAGGATTCCCGGAGGATCCATGACCCCGCCATGGGGCCGACGAACCAACCTACCCGGAATACCCCTCCCAGGGTGGACAGGGCACGGGCGCGGTAGCGATAGGGGATGGCGACCGTCAGGTAGTTCTGTCGAGCGATGCCGTAGACGGCACCGGCCATGCCATTGACGAGTACCGCGATGGCGAGCAGTCCAAGGTGATGGGCCAGCCCCATGGACCCCAGGGCCATCGCGTCGATGAGCATGGCGATGACCAAGGACCACTTCTCGCCGATCTTCGTGACCAGCCACCCTGCAGGTACGTCACCGATGATCTGGCCGATGCCGACGAGAGCGGCGATCGCGGCAGCGAGGGCAGCGGATGCACCGTTGTGAACCGCGGTGAGCGGAATGAGCGGGATTACCGCGCCGTATCCCAGGGACGACATCAATGTCGGCAGGTAGGCGGAGACGATGATTGACGACCATTTCACCGGTGGGGTCGGGGACTCGGTGCGCGTCGAATCAATCACGGAGAAAGGTTAGGACGGCGAACAAATGTGTGCAGCCTTGCTCGCCACCTGATTGGGGCGGGCTGGGTGATGGTGGCCGGATCCCGTTAGGATGTCAACCATGGCCCGGTAGCTCAGCGGATAGAGCAGCAGCCTTCTAATCTGTCGCGCGTGGGTTCGATTCCCACCCGGGCCGCCATCATCCTTCCGCGTTCCGCGGGGCGAGGAATTGACGCAGCGGAAACTGTCCCAGGTGCCCGGTAGTCTTTCGACTATGTCCTACGTTGCCCCCGCGCCCGTTGTGCGTCGTCCCTGGTGGCAGCGTCTGTTGCGTAATCCGTGGTTCTGGGTGCTGCTCGTCCTGGTGTTGGTGTCAGCTGCTTGTGTGGTTCACACCTACGTGAGCATGCATGCGGACACCGAGGTGGAGCGCGACGGCCAGAAGGGTGTCGTTCCCGGCATCACCAATCAGTCGTTCAAACTTGCCTTCCACTACGCATGGCCGACGGCAGCGGTCTGGTCGGCGATCTTCATCCTCATCGACCGTTTCAGGACCCGGCATCTTCACGTGTGGTTCCTCTGCTTCTGCTGGGGAGCGTGCATAGCGACCTGGATCAGCCTGCACGTCAACACCTGGATGGCGGGGATGCTCTCGGTGACAGGCGGGGTCGATCCGGCTTCGGGTGCAGGTCCTGCGGTGTATTCGGCTCCATTCGTCGAGGAATCGTGCAAGGCCATGGTGCTTTTTGGGCTGGCCGTGGTCATGGGGAGACGCATGACCTCCGTGGTCCAGACGGTGAGCATGGCCGGACTCTCGGCGATCGGTTTCGCCTTCGTCGAGAACATCATGTATTACGCCCGAGCTGACAATTACGCCCGCGTGACTGCCGCTGCTGGCGACCCGAAAAAGGCTGTCATGGAGATGGTCAGGCTGCGAGGCGTCTACACATCGTTCGGGCATCCCCTGTTCACCAGCATGACGGGTATCGGCCTGGCTCTGGGACTGCGATCACGCAGCAGGCTTGTGAGGATCTTGGCTCCGACGACCGGTTTCGTCATGGCTGTGACTGGTCACATGCTGTTCAACGGATTCTCCTCGGTGTTGCCGATGGCCGCCTTGAAGAACCTTTGGTACGTGGCCCTTGCGATCGTCGCCTCCGTCGTGATCTTCGTGGCCATTCGCATGATGCGTGAAGGCAAGATGGTCCGCAATCGTCTTGAGGACTATGTCAAGGCCGGGTGGTTGCCGGAATCCGACGCCGACACCCTCTCGGCGCTGCGGCGTCGTCAGTGGGCGGGTTTGGTCGCTCTCAGCCAGGGCCCGCGTCGGTGGTGGCACACGCTGGAGTTCCTGCGCACCGGCACTGATCTAGCCTATCTGCGTGACGCCGTTGTGCGAGGACTCGACGATGACCCGGGAACGCGTCAGATCCAACTCATCAATCACATGAACTCGCTGCGTCCCATGGCTGTCACCGTGGCCCGAGGTGCGAAACTGTCCAAACCGAGACTGCCCGCATTCCTCAGACGACGTCGGAACCAGCCGGTTAACAACGAGTTGCAGTGGGCACCGCCACAGGCCTGACGAGTGAGCAGGAAGGATCACCATGAACACCGAGCAGATGCTGCTGTCGCTCACGGATCTGCGGCACGACCTGCGTCAGGCTGAGTTTCCCCTTGACCTGCCCGAGGCCATCACCCAGGCAGGTTTGGCTCGTCGAATTTCCAACCAGCTCAACGACTACGTCCTTCCTCGGCTGGAGACCGTCGACGCACCGCTGCTCGCCGTGGTCGGTGGGTCGACAGGTGCCGGAAAGTCCACCCTGGTCAATTCGCTGGTTGGACGAGTGGTGACACGGCCCGGCGTCATTCGTCCCACCACGACCTCTCCGGTTCTCGTCCACCACCCTGACGACGCAGTGTGGTTCGACGGTGACCGGGTGCTGCCCACGCTGGTGCGCTCCCGGGTTGCCAGCAATGACGCCTCGAGCCTCCAACTGGTCGCTGAGCCTGGGATCCCGAAGGGCTTGGCCATTTTGGATGCCCCCGACATCGATTCCGTGGTGGCGCGGAATCGCGACCTGGCCGCCCAGCTGTTGCAGGCTGCGGATCTGTGGGTCTTCGTCACGTCAGCCGCCCGCTACGCCGACGCCGTGCCCTGGGATTTCCTCAACGAGGCTCAGGAGCGACATGCCTCGGTTGCGGTGGTGTGTGACCGCGTCCCGCCGGAGGCCATGAGGGAGGTTCCCCCGGACCTTGGCCGGCTCATGACAGAGCGTGGCCTGGCGGATTCCCCTCTCTTCGCTGTGCCGGAGACCAGGACCAATGCCGATGGCATGCTTCCGGATCAGGCCGTTGCGCCGTTGCGTTTTTTCCTGTCGAGTCTGGCTCAGGACCAGCAGAAGCGACGTGAGGTCATCGCGTCCACCCTGTCCGGGGCCATCGGCTCGGTGTGCGAACGGTCGTCCTACATCGCCGCTGGCCTGGAAGCCCAGGCGGTTGCCACGTCCAGGCTGGCTGAGGATGCTCAGTCGATCATGGCCGAGGAGTCGCAATCGATTGCTGCGCAGTCTGCCGACGGTACCCTGCTGCGTGGCGAGGTGCTGGCCCGGTGGCACGAATTCGTGGGAACTGGCGAATTCATGCGGGCCATGGAGGCGAAGGTGTCGTGGTTCCGAGACCGCGTCGTCCAGACCTTCAAGGGAGCGCCTCCGGAAGTCGAGAAGGTCAGCGTCGCGGTGGAGTCTGGCCTGGAAAACCTCATCATCGCTGAAACACAGGCTGGGTGTGAGCGGATTGAGGCCGTCTGGCAGGCCGACCCAGCCGGTCGCAGTGTCCTGGAACGTTCGGACGAGGATCTGGCTCGTCCGTCACGAGGTTTTGAGGAGTCCGTCTCTCGCATGGTGAGGGGCTGGCAGGGCGACGTCATGGAGTTGGTTGCCGGGGAAGGCATGGACAAGCGGTCGAAGGCCCGATTCATGGCTTTCGGAGTCAACGGGGTTTCCGTCGCACTGATGCTCGTCGTGTTCGCCCACACTGGCGGACTGTCCGGGGCGGAGGCCGGAATCGCCGGCGGCTCGGCCATCGTCGCGCAGCGGCTTCTCGAGGCCCTCTTTGGCGACGACGCGGTGCGACGTCTGGCGAAGGTTGCCAAGGAACAGCTCGACGCCAGGGTCGAGGGGCTGCTCGCCACTGAGGTGGCGCGCTACCAGAACGTGCTCGGAGCGCTGGGAGTCGATGAAGAGTTGCCAGCTCGGATCCGCACCTCGATCGAGCAGGTGCGGCAGGCTCAGGAAGCGGCGGAGCCCCGCGATGGCCAGGTGACGATCCGAACCCGTCCGCAGACGCGGGAAGCGGAGGCGTCCGGAACACCCGAGCTCGGGCAGATGAGGGCCGACATGCCCGTCCTCGATGCCGAGATCGTCGAACCATCGGTGGTTTTGGAGCCTGAGCCTCGTCAGGAGGAACGATGAGGAGACGACGCATCAACCTTGCCGAACGCATTGAGATGCTGAGCAAGGCAGTGGATCTGTCGGCGGGGCGTATCCCCGATGAAGTGGTCGACCGCGCGCGCGCAGTGCTGGATCGTGCTGACCAACGGTGCCGAATCGGTGGGGATCACACCGTCATTGCCCTTGCTGGCGCCACAGGCTCGGGGAAGTCATCGACCTTCAACGCACTCGCAGGTGCGGACCTCGCGGATCCGGGCGTGCGTCGTCCGACGACCTCGAAAGCCACGTCAGCGGTGTGGGGGAGCGAGTCAGCCGAGTCCTTGCTGGACTGGCTCGACGTTCCTCGTCGTCACCACATGGGCGGAGACGGGGCTCTCGACGGCTTGGTGCTGCTCGACCTGCCCGACCACGACTCGGTGCGCATCGAGCATCGGCTGGAGGTGGATCGACTCGTCGAGATGGTCGACATGATCGTGTGGGTCGTCGATCCACAGAAATATGCCGACGCTGCTCTCCACACTCGTTATCTGGCGCCACTGGCGACTCATTCCGAGGTCATGACGGTCGTTCTCAACCAGATTGATCGTCTCGACAAGGAGCAGCGTAAGAACTGTTTGCGCGATCTGCGTCGTCTCCTGGACTCAGAGCGCCTGGACAAGGCCAAGATTATGGCAATCTCGGCGACCACCGGTGAAGGCGTGGAAGACATGCGCGTCGCATTGGCTCGTGCCGTGCGCGCCAAGAAGGCGCAGGCAGCCCGTCTCCATGCTGACCTCGACAGCGTTGCTCAGCAATTGTTGGAGGCGACTGGTGCCGAGGCAGGTCAGGTGAGTCAGGACTCCGTCGACCGATTGATCGAGGCGTTGTGCACTGCTGGTGGCGTCGATCCAGTTGTCGAGGCGACCCGGGAGGCTTACCGCAAGAGAGGCCACTACGCCACAGGTTGGCCGGTGACGTCGTGGTTGTCGAAACTTCGGCAGGATCCGTTGCACCGGTTGCACTTGGACCTGGGCTCGAGGCGCAAGAAGGAGTTGTCGCGCGGGACAGAACCCACCGATGTGCAGCGAAGCGCGATGACGGCACGCGTCGGTGTCGCAGGGGCCAAGGTGGACACGGCAGTGCGTGCTCTGGCGTCGGAGGCCTCCGAGGGGCTGCCCCGGCCGTGGGCCGACTCGGTGCGGGCAGCATCACTGTCGAATCGCAAAGTTCTACCCGACGATATCGATCGGGCTGTCGCCTCCACGGATTTGGGAGTGCATCGGGGTACCGGCTGGTGGAAGGTGGTGACGGTGGTGCAGTGGATTCTCATTGTCATCGTCCTGGCCGGGGCGGCGTGGTGGTTGGCGGATGGCTTGACGGCCTATTTCCAGTTCCGAGTTTCACCGGTGAGATGGCACGACTTCCCGGTGCCGCCCCTCATCGTGGCGGGGGGAGCCGTCGTGGGCATCGTGGTTTCTCTGCTGTGCCAGGTCGGTGTGCAGGTGGGGGCGCGGTCAGCTGCGCATCATGCCAGGTCTGAATTGCGGGCCAACCTCACCGAGGTGGCATGGCAATCGGTCGTCGATCCGGTCAATGTGGAGCTCGATCACCACGACGAGGTCGTCAAGATCCTGGCGAAGGCGTCCTGACGTGGGTAAATGGCTTTGCCACAGGTGCAGGGTTGTCCACAGGGTCGTCGGCGCTGAATTTGGAGTTGTCCACAGATCTGAAATTGCCTGACGGGTTTCGCTGGTCCACGACGATAACTGTCTGTGAGTGGAAAGGAGCTCACAGATGGACGCAAACGTGTCATTCACCGGAAATCTCGGGACTGATGTCGAGATGAAGATTGGTGAGGGTTGGCGTGGAGCCCGATTCCGGGTTGCTCACACTCCTCGCGTCATGAGGCAGGGGGAGTGGGTCGACGGGACGACGACGTGGCTGTCGGTGCACGTCTACGGGCGTCTCGCGGACAACTGCGCCGCATCCTTGCACAAGGGGGATCCGGTCATGGTTACCGGTCGGCTGCGTACCCGGAATTGGATTGACGACGAGGGCTCCCACGAGCAACTCATCATCGTCGCAAGCAATGTCGGACCGGATCTGTCTCGAGTGGCGGCGGTGTGCCGCCGTCCCGAGAAACGGGTCGAGGCGCCGCTGGGAGACGATCACGTGCTGCGATACCAGGAACCGCACGATGCGATTGGCGACGACGGGGACGCCGAGATGGTTGATGACGACGTCGAATTGGTCGGTTCCTGAGGCCTGAGGTCATCCATCGGGAATGACTTTGTGACGGGAACGGTTATGCCAACTGGCATACTGTGCAACGGTCGGTGAAGTGCCGGCCGCCCCGTTCCCGCAGATTCTGGAGGAGTGCCGATGGCCGAGTTCATCTACACCATGCACAACGTCCGAAAGGCGGTGGGTGACAAGGTCATTCTCGACAATGTCACGCTGTCGTTCTTCCCGGGCGCCAAGATTGGTGTTGTCGGACCGAACGGCGCTGGTAAGTCGACGATGCTCAAGCTGATGGCTGGGCTCGACAAGCCGAACAACGGTGACGCCAACCTCGCCAAGGGAGCCACGGTCGGAATCCTGCTCCAGGAGCCCCCGCTCACCGAGGACAAGACGGTTCGCGAGAACGTCGAGGAGGCCGTCGGCGACATCAAGGCGAAGCTCGCACGGTTCGAGGAGGTTTCGGCCGAGATGGCCAACCCGGACGCCGACTTCGACGCCCTCATGGCCGAGATGGGCGAGCTGCAGACCGAGCTCGACAACGCCAACGCCTGGGACATCGACACCCGCCTCGAGCAGGCGATGGACGCCTTGCAGTGCCCTCCCGGTGACACCCCGGTCGACGTGCTCTCCGGTGGTGAACGTCGTCGCGTCGCCCTGTGCAAGCTCCTCATCGAGCAGCCTGACCTGCTGCTCCTCGACGAGCCCACCAACCACCTGGACGCCGAGTCCGTCAACTGGCTGGAGGGCCACCTCAAGTCCTACCCAGGCGCTGTCCTGGCCGTCACCCACGACCGCTACTTCCTTGACCACGTGGCCGAGTGGATCTGTGAGGTCGACCGCGGTCAGCTGCACCCCTACGAGGGGAACTACTCGACCTACCTGGACACCAAGCGCAAGCGTCTCCAGATCGAGGGCAAGAAGGACGCCAAGCGCGCCAAGATCCTCGAGAAGGAGCTGGACTGGGTGCGCTCCTCGCCGAAGGCTCGGCAGGCCAAGAACAAGGCCCGTCTGGCCCGTTACGAGGAGCTGGCTGCCGAGGCCGAGCGCAACCGCAAGATCGACACCGCCGAGATCAACATCCCGCCGGGCCCGCGCCTTGGCAACGTCGTGCTGGAGGCAAACCACCTCACCAAGGGGTTCGGCGACCGTGTCCTCATCAAGGACCTGTCCTTCACGCTGCCGCGAGCCGGCATCGTCGGCGTCATCGGCCCGAACGGTGTCGGCAAGACGACCCTGTTCAAGACCATCGTCGGATTGGAGAAGGCCGATTCCGGCGACCTCAAGGTCGGCGAGACGGTCAACTTCTCCTACGTCGACCAGAACCGTACTGGCATCGACCCGGAGAAGAACGTCTGGGAGGTCGTCTCCGACGGACTGGACTACATCAAGGTCGCCAACTTCGAGGAACCCTCGCGGGCTTATGTGGCGAGCTTCGGCTTCAAGGGACCGGACCAGCAGAAGAAGTCCGGTGTGCTCTCCGGCGGTGAGCGCAACCGCCTGAACCTGGCCCTGACACTCAAGCAGGGCGGCAACGTCCTCCTGCTCGACGAGCCGACCAACGACCTGGACGTCGAGACCCTGTCGAGTCTTGAGGACGCCCTCCTGGAGTTCCCGGGATGTGCCGTGGTCGTCTCCCACGATCGCTGGTTCCTCGACCGCATCGCCACCCACATCCTGGCCTGGGAGGGCGAGGACGAGGACGGTGTGCCGCGCTGGTTCTGGTTCGAGGGCAACTTCGCCGACTACGAGGTCAACAAGATCGAGCGTCTCGGGCCGGAGGCGGCTCGTCCGCATGCCTCGAAGCATCGTCGACTCACTCGTGACTGAGCGGTGACGTCCCAAGGAAGAGTCAACGACCTCTTCTTGGTGACGTTCTTCACGGCGCGGCCCATAGCTATGGGCCGCGCCGCGTCTATGCCCGCCGTCGGCACCGCCTTTCCTTCCGGGTGTGTATGGGCCTCACAGGATGCTCGATGGATTGACGTAACGTGACCTGAGCACGCCCGCCGCTGCAGCGGCAACAGTTGAGAAGACCCTTCGCGTCTTCGCCTGGTCGATCAGCAACTCGACGTCATTGCAGGGCAGCTTGCCGCCCAGTAGCACGAGCTGCGTCGAAATGTCGTGGCGCGCATGCAAAAGGCCGCCGCCGAGGGAACCACCGAAGCGGTGTCGACCTCTGCCGTGGCGTAGACGGTCAGCGACCCGGGTACGACGGCAGATGCGACGCAAACAGTTCTGAGAAGGTGAGGGCCCGACGTCCCGTTAGGTCAGAGGTCTGGCGCCGGCAGGAGAATCCGTCGGCCACGATGATGGCCTGCTGGCCGGCGTCCTCGATGGCCGGGAGGAGGTCGTGCTGGGCAACCTTCACCGAGAAGTCGTAATGACCGTTCTCGACGCCGAAGTTTCCGGCGTAACCGCAGCAACCGCCGACCACCGTGACCTTCGCCCCCGCAGCTTCGAGCAGGCGCTTGTCCGGGCCAAATCCGAGGATCGACGCATGGTGGCAGTGGGGCTGGGCGACAACGGTGTGGCCGGCTAGGGAGGGCGGGACCCAGTTCGCTGCCTCCAGCATTTCAGCGACGGTGTGCATGTTCCGGGCGACGCGACCAACCCGTGGATCGTCCGGAAGGAGGCGTAGGGCGTCGTCGCGCCAAACGGTCGTGCAGGACGGTTCCAACCCAACGACCGGGACGTTGGCGTCGGCCAGGGGGGCCAGCACCGCCAGTCCTGCGCGCAGCCGACGACGAGCGCCGTTGAGCTGGCCAGTGGTGATCCAGGTCAACCCACAGCAGACGTCATCGGAAAGGACCCTGGGGCGGTAGCCGGCGTCGGCCAGTACCGTGACGACGGAGGAGAGGTCCGAACCTTCCAACATGTCGGAGAAGGAATCCACCCAGATGACGACGTCTCCCTTGTCCCCGCTGCGGCGAGTCGGTGAGATCGATCCGGTTGAGGGGGTTTCGGTAGCAGGCGAGGTCGGAATTTCCTGATCCGCCACGATGGTTCGGGCTGAGGTCGCCTGCTTGCTGGCCAGTCTGGACGAGGGCTGGAACCGGGGAAGCGGACGGCGCTGATCGACGCCGGCCGTCCATCGGGCCAGGTGGGCGAAGGGCGAGAACGCCAGTACCTTGTTGGCCAGGGCAGGCGCTCCCGGGATGCGGTTGAGGAGGCGTTCCCAGAGAGGGAGCAGGCCCATGGTCACGTGGGAGCGGGGGCGAAGCCGGTGGCGGTACTTCTCGTTGAGGACCGTGCTGCGGTAGCTGGCCATGTCGATTCCGGTAGGGCAGTCGCGGGCACATCCCTTGCATGCCATACAGAGGTCGAGGGCGCGTTCCACCTCGGGGGAGTCCCAACCCTCGATGAGGGTGCCATTGACCATCTCCTTGAGGACGCTGGCGCGGCCTCGGGTGGAGTCCACCTCGAGCCCGGAAGCCTGGTACGAGGGGCACATCACCGCGCCTGGGGCAGTGTGGGCGACGCACTTTCCGACTCCGGTGCAGCGATGGACGTCGACGGCGAATTCAGGATGGGAAATGGTGATCGCGGAAAGAGCTGACTCGTGGGTTCGGATATTGGTCTCGAGCGGTGCGGGATCGACGAGAATCCCCGGGTTGAACACGTTGTCCGGGTCGAGGATCGCCTTGACCTTGCCGAAGAGGCTCAGGGCATCGGGGGAGTACATCGTGTTCAACAGGGCCGAGCGTGCTCGGCCGTCGCCGTGCTCCCCGGAGACTGACCCGCCATGCCGTGCGACCAGTTTCGCCGCCTCGGTGACGAAGGAGCGGTAGCGCTGGGGTCCGTCGGACTGATCGAGGGGGAAGTCGATGCGGCAGTGCAGGCATCCCTCGCCGAAGTGGCCGTAAGGCAGGCCATGGAGACCGTGGTCCTCCAACAAGGACTCGAAGTCGCGGAGGTAGGCGCCGAGGTCGGCAGCGGGAACGGCCGAATCCTCCCACCCGGCCCAGGCGGGCTTGTCGAGGCTGACGCCGGCCAACCCTGCTCCGTCAGCACGGATTTTCCAGAGGGCCGCGGCCTGTACTGGATCGGAGACCACCCAGCCATCGAGGCATCCGCTGGCAGCGACCATGTCTTTGGCTCGCGATGCCACCTCGGCCTCGTCATCGCCGCGAAGCTCCACGAACATCCAGCCGTCGCCACGCGGGAGACCGGGAACCGGGCGTCCTGCCCGGGAGACCACGTCGACGATCCGTCGCCCGAATCCTTCGCAAGCGACGGGGGAGAAGGGCAACAAGGCCGTGACGGCATCGGCGGCCTCGGGCATTGATGGGTAGCCCAGTGCCGCCGTCAATCCGTAGGGAGCTTCGCGGACGAGCCGGACCGTCGCCTTCGTGACGATACCCAAGGTAGCTTCTGTGCCCGCGATGAAGGCGGGCAAATTGCGACCACGCTCGGGTAGCAGCCACTCCATGGAGTACCCGGAAACTTGGCGGGAGAAGGTCGCGAATTCGGTCCGGATGGTCGCAAGGTTCGCGTCTGCCAGATCACCCAGGCGTTCCGCGAAAGGAGTCGTGAGGCCCCCGGGGCGGAGGGTCGTGACGTGGCCGTCAGCAGTGAGGAGGTCAAGGTCGACGATGTTGTCCCCGGTACGTCCGTACCCCAAGGCCCGCGGTCCGCAGGCGTTGTTTCCGATCATCCCGCCGATGGTGCAGCGAGTCGATGTGGAGGGGTCCGGGCCAAACCGCAATTGATGGGGAGCTCCGGCATGTTGAAGCCAGTCCTGGACCACACCCGGCTCGACGACTGCGGTAGCCGATTCGGGATCGAGGGAAAGGATGCGGTTGAGGTGCGCCGAGGTATTGATGATGAGTCCGGTTCCAACGGCATTGCCAGCACATGTCGTACCGGCGCCACGGGTTGTCACGGGTAGCCCGACGTGACTGGCTGCCGTGACCAAGGCACAGAGCTCGTCAGTACTTCGTGGATGGGCAACTGCGGCAGGGACAACGCGGTAGATCGAGGCATCGGAGGAGTACAGGGCGCGCGCCAGCCGGGAATCGTCCAGGATTTCTACGGCAGAGGCGTCCAGACCCCTCAGAGTTGAGTGAAAGTCTTGAAGAATGTCCGTGGTGGCCGTCATGGACTCAGTCTGACACGGAAAGGACAGCCTTCATGGCCCGTCCCAAGGCCGAGAAATCCTCTGGATCGATCGGGTCAACGAAAATATGCCGGACCGCGCGGACATGGTCGGGGGCAGCCTGCCGCAGCAGGTCCATGCCGCCAGAGCTCAGCCTTGCGACCACTCCGCGGCGATCCCGCACGTCAGGCTCACGCACGACAAGTCCGCGTGCCTCGAGCCGTTCGATGGCGTGAGTGAGTCGTGACCGTGACTGATGCACCTCGATGGCGAGGACAGACATCCGAACTGCGTGATCGGGGGCTTCCGAAAGACTGACGAGGATCTCGTACTCGCACAGCTCGAGGCCATGGCGTCGCAGATCCTCCGAAAGATGCGCCGTGATACGAGCTGATCCGAGGAGCCAGGCTCGCCAGATTCGTTGCTGCTCGATGCTCAGCCAGGGGGCAGCCGCCGACCGCTCTACCTCAGGCCCGACATCGTCAAAAGACGCCATCGATGGCGTCTTCGAGGCATCGCCATCATGGATGCTGCGCCTGGAACCGCCCTGTGACATGATCACTATCGTACCTGTGGTGCGGGGAACGTCCTCCTGCCCGCTCCTGTGGACACCTACCTACGGGTGTCATCGGGAATTGTGGGGACCGGCCAGTGCGCCATGCAATAGCGTGGCAGAAGTCATTTTTGACCGAGGAGAGGGTGAGTTGATGAGGCGTACCAGTGACGAGGAGTCCCTTGCTCTGCAGCACAAACTCATTGCATCCTCGGCCAAGAACTTCGCGGCGATGCTTGATCGACAGGCCGATGCCCATCCGAATCGCATCGCCTTTCTCACTCCTTCCGGCGCTGACGATGAGCCCAACGCCTGGCTCCCCATGACCTTTGCTGAATTCCGTCGTCAGGCCCACGAGGTGGCTGCTGGACTGATGGAGTTGGGGCTTCCTCGGGAGGGCCGTGTCGCCCTGCTGTCCGGAACGCGCACCGAGTGGATCATTGCCGACATGGCCATCTCCTCCGCCGGTGGCGCGACGACGACGATCTACCCGAATTCCGGGCCGGACGAGGCAAGTTTCATCCTGGTGGACTCCGAGTCATCCATTCTTTTCGTCGATTCCACCGCCCAGGTTGCCAAGATCCAGGGCAGGCCCGAGGTCGACGCGGTGGTTCGGCACATCATCAGCTTTGCCGACGATTCCGAGGAGACCGGCGTCCGAGATGACCGGCTCACCACCATGGCCGAGATCATTGCGAATGGACGTCGACGCCTGGCTGTCGAGCCGGATCTCGTGCGTCGCATGATCGATTCCGTCGAACCCGACGACCTGTGTACCCTCATCTACACCTCTGGTACGACCGGCACGCCCAAGGGAGTCGAGCTGACTCACCGGGCGTGGACGTACATGGGCCAGGCGTGGAAGAACCTCGACATGTTCCGTGGTGGGGACGTCCACATGTTGTGGTTGCCGTTGTCCCATGCCTTCGGGAAGTGTCTCATCGCCATTTGCGTCGAGATCGGGATCACGCAGGCCGTTGAGCCCCGGATCTCGCGGTTGGCCCGTAGCCTGGGCGAGGTGAAGCCACGCGTCATGTGTGGTGTGCCGCGCATCTTCGAGAAGATCCGTGCCGGTGTCATGACGGCATACCCACAAGGACGTCTGGCAAGTCGTGTCTCGCGGTGGGCCTTCGCAACCGGACGCGACGCCCAGCGCTACCGGAACGCTGGCGATCGGGTACCGACCGTGCTCGAGGCCAAGCGGAAGATCGCTGATGCGCTGGTCTTCTCGACCCTGCGTCGCAAGCTTGGCGGCATCGAGTTCATGATCTGCGGCGGTGCCAAGTTGTCGGAGCAGGTTCGGCAATGGTTCTCCTCCGCGGGGATTCCCATCATCGAGGGATATGGGGCGACTGAGGTCGGGGCAGTCGCGTTCTTCAGCGGGCCTGATGCCATTCGGCCTGGCACAGTGGGACCGGTCGCTCCTGGTTGCCTCGCGCGGATTGCTGAGGATGGTGAGATTCTGGTCTCCGGACCGATCGTTGCTCGTGGCTACCACAGCATGCCCGAGAAGACGGCCAAGGCGTTCACCGACGGCTGGTTCCACACTGGCGACATCGGCGAACTCGATGAGATGAACTACCTGCGCATCACCGACCGCAAGCGCGACCTGTTCAAGACCTCGGGCGGAAAATATGTCGCCCCACAGAAGGTCGAGGCCACCCTGATGGCCAACTGCCCATACCTGTCCAACGCGGTGGTTCTGGGTGAGGGACACAAGTATGCAGTGGCCCTCCTCACCCTCGAGAAGGGTGCTCTCATGACGTGGGGACGCCGGCATGGACGTCCCGACGCCAGTTACGCCGAGCTCACGGCAGACCCGGACGTGCGGCGCAGCATCCAGCGGTATGTTGATCGCGCAAACTCCCGCCTCGAGCGCTGGGAGACCGTCAAGAAGTTCGCGATCCTCGACCACGAGCTGACCGAGGACTCCCATTCGGTGACGACCAGCCTCAAGGTGCGTCGCGGCGTCGTGGCCGAGAAGTATTCCGACATCGTTGACGAGATGTTTGCCGACGAGAATGAACAATCGAGTGTGGCCAGGGGAGACGACGCGTCGTGACGGGCGTTGTCGTCGTCGATATTCCACTGCGTTGGTCCGACATGGATGCGCAGGGACACGTCAACAACGTTCGCATCAGCGAGCTGGTTCAGGAATCTCGAAATCAGGCGTTCTACACGAACGGCGCCCAGGAGATGCTCGAGACCGGGATCGTCGTCGTCACTCAGGATGTCGAGTTCTTGGCGCCGTTCGTCGTGGATGGGAGCCCGCTGCGGGTCGAGGTCGGCTGCTCCAAGGTCGGTGCGGCACGAACCATCCTGGATTACCGCGCCTGGCACCATGACATCGAGGTCGCTCGGGCACGCGGGATCATCTGCCCCTTCGATTTCGACGCAGGACGCCCTCGCCGGCTCACCGACGGCGAGCGAGGCGCCTTCGAGGCCATGAAGGTCGACGAGACTCCGTGGAAGCCGATCAAGGTCGTCGACGTCTCCGGGATCGGCGACATCGTCGACGTACCTATCCGGTGGTCTGACGTCGATCGGCAGGGTCACGTCAACAACGTCAGCATGGCTGGTTACCTCCAGGAGGCCAGGATCCTCGCGACGACGTCGTGGTCGCCAGGGATGAGGCGAGCTGGGGACCACCTGTGGGTCGTCGTGCGTCAGGACATACGTTATCGACGCCAGGTTCCACCGTCGCAGCGGTCATGCAAGGTGCATACTGCGCTCACACGGCTGGGAACCTCGTCAATGACCCTCGCCGGGTCGATTGCCACAGACGAGGGATCTGCCCTCGATGCCGCCACCGTGCTCGTCTGCGTCGATCCGGACACCGGAGCCTCGGTCCCGATTGACGACCGGACGAGGGAGGCGTTGGCAGCCCACCTCGTCACGGTCTGATCAGCGTTCAGGCTCGCAGCCACACGGCTTGGTCACGGCCGACGGATGCGAGTCCGTGGTGGATCTTCAGCGAGGTCGAGGTGACGATGATCTTGTCTGGGTCCACGGTCACTGGGTCGTCACCGAAGTTCACAACGCAACGGAAGCCGGGCTCGCGGGAGAAGTCGAGGACATCGTCGGACGACTCGTTCCACGTCATCGTCCCGGCTCCCAGGGCAGGGTTGACCCGGCGCTCAGCCAGCAGAGTGCGGTAGAGGGTCAGGAAGGACGACGGATCGTCCTGCTCGGCCTCGACCGTCCAATCAGCCCAGTCGTGCGGCATCGGAAGCCAGGTGTCGCTCGTTGACGACCATCCGTAAGGGGCCTCGGAACCGCTCCACGGAATCGGGACGCGGCAACCGTCACGTCCGCGGTCATTGTGTTCAGAACGCTCCCAGGTAGGATCCTGCAGGACGTCGTCGGGGAGATCCTCCACCTCTGGCAGACCGAGCTCCTCACCCTGGTAGACGTAGGCGCCACCAGGAAGGGCGAGTTCGAGCATGACGGCCGCGCGGGCGCGACGACGTCCCAGAGCAACATCGGTCGGTGTGCCGTGGAACGTGGCATGGGGAGCAGCGGGATCCGAGAAGTCCAGACCCGAGATCTCCTTGCCGTAGCGGGAGACGGGGCGGAAGTTGTCGTGGTTGCCCAGCACCCAGGTGGCACTTGCGCCCACTGACTCGTGGGCCGCCAGGGATTCGGTGATGGTGGTGCGAAGCGAACGGGCCGACCACGCCGAGATGAGGAACTCGAAATTGAACGAGGTGTGCAGCCTGTCCGATTCGAGGTAGCGCACCAGACGGTCATGGGGGAGATACGCCTCGGCGACGAACATGCGCGGCCCCTCGGGGGTGTCGGCATATTCGTCGGCGATGGCTCGCCAGCGGCGCTGGATGGGCGCCAGTCCAGGCTGATCCCACATCGGGCTGTCGCCAACGAGCTCGCCGATCTCCTCGTTCTCGGGTAGGTCGGGCAGGCCGGATTCCTTGACCATCGAGTTGGCGACGTCAATGCGGAAACCATCGACACCGCGGTCGAACCAGAACCTCAGAACGCGGTCAAACTCCTCGACGACTTCGGGGTTCTCCCAGTTCCAGTCGGGCTGTGAGACGTCGAAGAAGTGCAGGTACCACTGCCCAGGGGTGCCGTCGGGCTCAGTGATGCGTTGCCATGCACCACCTCCGAACACCGATGGCCAGTTGTTCGGAGGGAGTTCGCCGTTCTCTCCGCGGCCATCTCGGAAGATGTAGCGGTCGCGCTCAGGCGAACCGGGGGCAGCAGCGAGGGCATCCCTGAACCACGGATGCTCCTCGGAAGAATGGTTGGGGACGAGGTCGATGATGACTCGCAGGCCCAATTCGTGGGCCCGTGCCACGAGTGTGTCAGCGTCGTGGAGAGTGCCGAAGTCAGGGTTGATGGCACAGTAGTCGCTGACGTCGTAGCCGCCATCGGCCAGCGGGGAGGGGTACCACGGTGAGATCCAGAGGGCATCGACGCCCAGAGCGACGAGATGGTCAAGGTGTTCGATGATGCCGCGGACGTCGCCGATGCCGTCGCCGTTCGAGTCGGCGAAACTACGCGGGTACACCTGGTAGACAACGGCGGACTTCCACCAGTCATGGGTCGTGGGGATAGTGGTCATGGGGGTCCTTGAAGGGTTGTGAGGGTTGTCAGGGGCGGGGTGGGCCCGCGGCGTGCCCGACGATGTCCGCCGCCGCGGAGCTGTTGGAGGGTCAGTCTGCGCGGACCTCTCGTCCGTCGCCGGACCAGTTGACGTGCCAGGAACCCTCGTCGTCGACACGGCGGTAGGTGTGGGCGCCGAAGAGATCGCGCAGGCCCTGGGTGAGGGCGGCGTTGAGACGTGGCGCGCGAACCAGGTCGTAATAGCCCAGGGCTGAGGAGAATCCCGGAACTGGCACTCCGGCCTCGACCGCTCGGGCGACGACACGACGCCATGCCTGCTGGCAGCGAGCGAGCTCGGCCTTGACGGAAGGTGCCTCCAGAAGGGTGGTGAGGTCTCTGGCCGCGTACTCGTCCTTGATGCGCTGAAGGAGGCGGGCTCGGATGATGCAGCCATCGCGCCAGATGGAGGCGACCTGGCCCATGTCGACCTCCCAGTTGTACTCGACCGCCGCGGTGCGGATCTCGTCGAGCCCTTGGGCGTAGGCGACGACCTTTGCGGACCACAGAGCGTCACGAACGTCGTCGATGAAGGCCTGACGGTCATCGACCGAGATGGTGCGGTCCGGCCCCTCGAGGGTCTGCTGGCCCACCGTGCGCAGCGGCAGGGCGCTGGAGACTGAGCGAGCAAAGACGGCCTCACTGATGGTGGAGACGCCAACTCCGAGCTCAAGAGCCGTCTGCACGGTCCAGGTGCCCGTTCCCTTCATCCCTGCCTCGTCGCGGATGACGTCAAGGAGGTCGGTGGCAGGGTCGCGAGGATCCTTGGCACGCAGCACCCGGGAGGTGATTTCGACGAGGTAGGAGTCGAGATCACCATGGTTCCAGGACTCGAAGACGTCTCCGGCCTCGGCGTTCGTCAGACCGGCAGCGCGCAACAGGGCGTGGGCCTCACCGATGAACTGCATGTCGGCGTACTCGATGCCGTTGTGGACCATCTTGACGAAGTGTCCGGCGCCATCGGTGCCCATCCATGCGCAGCAGGGCTCGCCGTCGACCTGTGCCGAGATCTTCTCCAGAACCGGACCTATGGCTTCGTACGACTCTGGGGAGCCGCCTGGCATGATTGACGGTCCCTCCAACGCTCCGACCTCGCCACCGGAAATGCCGGTGCCGACGTAATGGATGCCGGTCGGGCGGATTTCTTCCTCCCGACGTCGGGTGTCGCCGAAGTAGGCGTTGCCGCCGTCGACGAGAACATCACCCGGCTGGAGCAGGGGAGTGATCTCCTTGATGACGGCATCCGTGCCACGACCGGCCTTGACCATCATGACGATGCGGCGCGGGCGCTCGAGACATGCGACAAAGCCAGCCAGATCATGGAACGGCAGGAAGGTTCCCTCGTTCCCGTGCTCGGCCATGACCTCGTCGGTGCGTGAAGCTGTGCGGTTGTAAACGGCGACCCGGAAACCCTTGTGGGCCATGTTGCGGGCCAAGTTAGACCCCATCACGGCCATCCCGATGACGCCGACCTCGGCGGTCTGCGGCGCAGTGTCACTCATGCGATTCCTCCTAGATGTCTCGCTTCCATCCTTCCAGGCATTTCCGCGTGGTGCAGGCGCGGATGGGTGGGGATGACGTGAGACAGCGAGGATGATAGAAGTTTTGGTGACGGAATCCTGCGGTGTTTCCGAGATCACCACGACAGGCGTGGCCGAACCCGGGCTGATGACACATCGTGACCAGAGACGCAACGGTGTCAGGTGCAGTGACGGTTTGACGACGGCGAGTATTCCTCAGAGAGGTCCAACGAAAGCGCCCAGGCAACGATCAGGTCGGGGCCAGACCAAGCATGATCCGCGAAAGCTCGTGGTCTGACATCATGACCTTTGGGCGATGCCGCTTGTGGATCCGCTGTGCCAGCCACTCCAGCACGAATCGTGGTCGTTGCCTGAGCATCGTCGGAGTGATGTGCAGCATCCGCCAGCCATGTCGATCCAAACTCGCTGATCGCATCATGGTCGCTTCGTAACCTTCGGGTGTGCCGTGCACGCAGCGGCCGTCGACCTCAACCCCAACGCGTTCCGCATCGAAGGCTTGGTCGAGGGTGAAGGCTCCTTCGGCGGTGTCCACCCGTGTGTTGGAGTGCCACCCGGTGAACCCGACCGCGCGGAGCGCCCGAGACAACCACAATTCCGGCACCGACCAGGGATTGAAGGAAATATCGGCCAAGGCTGCTGTGATGCGGTGACGGCCGAACTTCCAGGACAGGCAGGAACGAGCCGACCTGCAGGAACGTGGAGTGACGAGTTTTTGTCTCAGCGCCTCGCAGACCCATTCCCATTCTCCCCGAACGGCCAGAAGGAGGACGGACGCCTCAGGAATTGCCATGGGGACATCGCGGTATTGGGTGACGTATCGGCGCGGAACTCGCCATCGGTGCACGAGGATTCCCTCTCGCTTGATGCCCCTCGTCCGTGAAAACGCCTCCACCAAGTGAATGGCGCTGAAATCTCGCGTCCGGCTCCCCGGGGGAATCATTCCTTGCGCGACGAGGGCGGCTTTGCCAATGATGACCGCGTCTCGATGCCACATGTGTATCGCCTGCATCTTCACTCGAGAATCGTCAGCTCGCCCGGCATCCGCAACGACTCCCGGGAGCATGCGTATCGCGCGGCCGGCTTTCACAGCGCGGTCAGCTTGCCCGCGAGTTCTGCTGAAGCGATGTATCCGCACGACACCGCCGCAGTCCCTCATGTCCAGTTCAAGTTCGTTCACACCACTATTTATCGGCGGGACACCAGAGAATCCGTCAGCCAAATCAAGATCTGTGGACATCGTCGGGAGAACCACCGAGAAGGTTGTGGATAACCTCGAGGAATGGGGTCCTGGGATCCGGCTGGAGAGGAATTCGCGGCACAACCACCAAGGAAGCCCACCGTCCTCCATGAAGATGAGAGAGATCCCAAGGTTTCGGGTTGCCCCTTATCCGGCGTGGTAACTCAGGAAAGACGGACCGTCCATGATCGGGAAGAGTTCGCGACGCGCCATATGTCCGTGTTCGCCAACGTACTTCTCCGTGAAATCTCTCCCCCCAAGGTCGGTCCAAAACTGGTGCGAAGACGCTACGCTGAGCCCATGATCGATGCGCTGGCCCTTGTGCCGATGAAAACCCTGCCTGGCTGGCCCGAAGCCGAATTCAGCTCCGTGCACCTACTCATGTTGTGTGTCGTGTGGCCGATCGCCACGGCTGTCCTGTTCACCCTCATTGGTTGGGGAGTCCATTTCGCCAAGGGACGCGGCGGCAAGAACTCGGACTGATCCTCGTCACGCAGCCTGAGTGCTGAGCACGAGGACGAATGCGTCACAGCTCAGTGACGGCTGGCCTCCTGGCAACGCAGGGTGCGGCGAGCGTTGTCGGCGCGCTCGGCAAGAACGCGTCGCACAGTGCTGCCCGGGTTGTTGTCGGAAACCCAGCCATCGAGCTTGTCGAGCCAAGCCTCGTCGATGACCTCGGTGCTCGGGAAGAGCCACATCAGGGCGTTCTGGACCTGGGCGTGACCGGCCTTGGCCCACTGGCCGTCGCGGGAGTCGATGGACTTGCACAGCTCGAGGTAGGGATCGACGTACTGCGAGAGCGCCTCGGCCTGATCAGGCTGAATGAACTGGCTGACGAGCTGCCGGTAGGTCTCGTTGGGCACCGAGTCGTCGGTGGTGGCGCGCTGCCAAGCAGCCTGCTTCGCCTCGGCCGTGGGCATCGCGGCGCGAGCGCCAGTTGCCTGCTCCGATCCCGAGATGGTGTTGTCACGCTGCAATTCGGCAGTGATCTCCGGTTCGCCGACTCGGCCCATACCGGCCAGGGCGATGAGGAGACGCCAACGCACTCCCTGATCGATGTCGAGGCCCTCAGGCACCTCTTCGCCATTCAGCCACCCCTCGAGCAGGTCAGCGGCGTCCTTCGTGGCAGCAGCGGCCAGACCGTTGGCGTAGGCCACCTGATGGTCCGAACCGGGCTCGGCGTCACGCAGTCCCGCCGCCGAGATCGCAACGAGATGATCGCGCACATCCTGGCGAGCCTCACGAGTGGTGTATGAGATCGCGGCGGTGGTGGCCTGGCGAAGGAGGGAGGTGACGGCCGTCAGGTCTGTCTCGCTGGGAAGCCCCTTGCCAACCAGGGTGACGTAGTCCTGGGCCTTCATCTCGGCGTCGCGGCACATGTCCCAGGCGGAACTCCAGCACAATGCGCGGGCCAGCGGATCGGACAGGGCGTCGATGTGCTCGATGAGGGTGGCCATCGAGTGATCATCCAGACGGACCTTCGCGTAGGTCAGGTCACCGTCGTTCAGCAGGACCAGATCACCGCGGGAATGTCCGACGAGGGCGGCAATCGGGGTGCGCTCGTCATGGATGTCAACGTCGAGGCGTTCGGTCCGGACGAGCTTGCCGTCGGTCAGTGTGTAGATGCCGATGCCCAGACGATGGGTCCGTAGGGTGGGGTACTTCTCGATGGCCGTTTGTACGATGTCGAAGCGGGTGAAGTTGCCGTTCTCATCGACGTCATAGTCCGGACGGACGGTGTTGACCCCTGGGATGCGCAGCCACTGCTCGGTGAAGGACGACAAATCGCGTCCCGACGCCACCTGGAGCTGATGGAGGAGATCCTTGAGCTCAGTGTTCGAGAAGGCGTTCTGGGCAAAGTACGTGCGCACGCCGGCCAGGAACTCGGCCTCCCTGACGAAGGCAACCAGTTGTTTCAGGGTCGAGGCACCCTTGGCGTAGGTGATGCCGTCGAAGTTCTGCTCGACGGTGTCGAGATCGACCATGTCAGCGGCGATCGGGTGAGTGGTTGGCAGCTGGTCCTGGGTGTAACCCCACGTCTTGCGCTGGTTCGCGAAGGAGACCCATGGGTCAATGCCGCCGTGCTTCTCGACGATCTTCTCCTGACAGTGATGCGACGCCCACTCGGCGAAGGACTCGTTGAGCCAGAGGTCGTCCCACCACTTCATGGTGACGAGATCGCCGAACCACATGTGAGCGAGCTCGTGAAGGATGGTGTTGTCGCGGTTCTCGTAGGCGGCCGAGGTAACGCGGGAACGGAACAGCAGGTCGTCACGGTGAGTGACGCAGGCAGCGTTCTCCATGGCCCCGGCGTTGAATTCCGGCACGAAGGACTGGGTGTACTTGCCGAATGGGTACGGGTAGCCGAATTCAGACTCGTAAACCTCAAATCCACGTTGTGTGGTGGTGCGGATTCGGTCGGCGTCGAGGTGTTCCTTCATTGACTGACGGCACAGAATGTCGGCGTCCATTTCGCCGGACAATGTGTGAATGGTTCCGTGATCGACGTGGTACTCGCCGGCGACAAGGGCTGTCAGATATGTCGAAATTGGAAGGGTGGGCTCAAAAGACCACCGTGACATCCCTTCCCAGGGGCCTTCCGTCGGCTCTGGGGTCGGGGAGTTCGAGACGACGGTCCAACCAGTCGGAGCGATGACCTGCAGTTCGAATGTCATCTTTTGATCGGGCTGCTCGAAATCGGCGTACATACGCCTGGCATCAGCAATCTCGAACTGGGTATAGAGGTAAACCTTGCCGTCAGCAGGGTCGACGAAACGGTGCAGGCCTTCACCCGAATGGGAGTAGCGGCACAGCGCCGTAACCGTGATTTCGTGAGTTCCCGCTTCCGTGGTGAACGGGAAACGATTATTCGAGAATGCAGCCGGATCCAGCGGGGTGCCGTCGAGATCTGCAGCGTAGACACCGTCAGCAATGAGGTCAAGATGACTCTCGCCGCCGGTCGACGAAAACTCGATGGTTGACGAGGAGACGAAGGTTTCGGTCGGCTCGGCGAGCGGATCGCCGTTGGGGTCACGTCCAGAAAGATCAACGAGCACCTTGGAGTTGTGCGCCGTGATGACCTGGGAGCGCTGCTGCGCCTCCTCACGAGTGATGTTGACCGAACTCATCATGCCTCCGTGGAACATATGTTAGTTAAGGGCGTACAAAAGCACCCAACAATTCCCATGAAACTCTATCGGTTCTTGCCTTTCGCTGTCTCGTTAAGCGGGAACTGTATCTCGCGTCATTACTGCGCCTTACGCGAACAATGACGGGGTCAGTCTTTGCGTGCGCGGGCGCGTGCGGTTGGCTGGTGCCATGACCACAACAGTTGATTTTTGGTTTGACCCGTCCTGCCCCTGGGCGTGGATGACGTCGCGCTGGATGCTCGAGGTGGAGAAGGTTCGTGACGTCCATACCGTCTTCCACGTCATGAGCCTGGCCGTCCTCAATGAAGGACGTGATCTGCCGGACGACTATCGTGCCGAGATGGACAAGGCGTGGATCGGCGCTCAGGCTGCCACTGGCGTCGTCGAGGTGCATGGACAGGAGGCTGTTCGTGATTTCTACACCGCCCTTGGAACCCGCTACCACCTTGGCAAGGAGGAGCGCAGCATCGAGACCGTCAAGGCGGCGTTGGTGGAGAGCGGCTACGACGAGTCCATCGCGGATCGTGCTGGCAAGGGTGAGTTCGACGAGGCCATGCGCGCTTCGCATCACAAAGGCATGGATCCGGTCGGACAGGATGTCGGTACCCCTGTTCTCCACATCAACGGCATGGCGCTCTTCGGTCCGGTGATGTCGCCGGCTCCCAAGGGGGAGGAGGCCGGTGAGCTCTTCGACGGGTTCGAGAAGGTGACGGCCTACCCCGGTTTCTTCGAGCTGAAGCGGACCCGTACCGTTGGACCGATCCTGGACTGATCCCCTCTGGAGCTGTCCCCCGGAAGGTCATTGAAGCGTTGATCGGGCGTCACCTGCCGTACATGGAGGTGACGTCCGAATCAGCGAGGGTATGGCCAAACTGATCGATCTTCTCGGGAGCACACCATGCCTTCCAGACCTTTCCGTGTTCTTGGCGCCATGGCTGTCGGGTGTCTGGCCATCACCTGTGCGCCAATTGCTCATGCTGACACCGACGACTCGCTGTCGACGAAGACTCCGTATCGCTATTCCGGTGGCACCTTGCAGGCCCCGCCCGCCGGATTTCACCCCGTCAACACTCAGGTCGTTGCCCGCCACGGCTCTCGTGGCCTGTCGAGCTTCAAGTACGACGCCCTGACGATGGCGATCTGGGAAAAGGCCAATGAGTTGGGAGCTGTGACTCCCCTCGGCCAGGATGTTCACGCCCAGGCCATGAAACTTCATGAGGCCAATGAAAATCTCGGCAACGAGGACACCTGGGCCCACATGGAGGCCGACGGAGTTGAGCTCAGCAAGGGCAACAAGCTCGAGAGGGGGTACGGCAACATCACCGAGGTGGGAGCTGATCAGCATCGTCAACTGGGTGAGCGTCTGGCCCACCGGATGCCCGAGATCTTCAACGGGGAAGACAACACGGTCGTCGTGGAGTCCTCGGGAGAACCGCGTGCTGCGGAGTCCGGATACGACTTTGTCACTGGATTGCTCCATGGTGCCCCGCAGATGAGCGGGCATATGTCACGCGCCATTAAGGCCGACACCAAGACGCTGTACTTCCACAAGGACAAGTCGAACCCGGACTACAAGGCTTACAAGGAGTACCAGGACAGCAAGGAACTCTCTGATTACGTCGATGCGGTGAATTCGCGTCCGGAGGTTCGCAAGGCCGCCCGTGAGGTTCTGGAAAAGATCTATACAAAGGACTTCATCGACCGACTGGCAGCAGGGGCGTGGACCTTCGAGACCCCCGAGGGCAAGAAGGCCAAGAACGACGTCGACGCGGCCCTCAACCTGTACAACCTGTACATCATCGCTCCCTCGATGGCTGCTGAGACCAAGGTCGACTTCGCCAAGTACTTCACGAAGGACCAGGCCAATGTCTTCGCGATGTCCCTCGACGCTGAGGACTACGCCGAGAAGGGTCCCGGCTTCAAGGGATCGGACATCGCCCATCGCAATGCCCGCCCTCTTCTTAACGATTTCCTGGCCCAGATCGATCAGCAGACCAAGGACCATCCCAAGGGATCGGCGACCTTGCGGTTCGCCCACGCTGAGACCCTCGTTCCCTTCGAGGCGCTCATCGGCGCACCTGGATCTCGTACCCAGATCAGTCCGCAGGACACCAATTTCTGGCAGGCCACAGATTGGCGGGGTGCCAAGGTGGCTCCGCTGGCCTCCAACGTGCAGTGGGACGTCTTCGAGTCGGGGTCAGGGCAGAAGGTCGTCCGGATGCTCCTCAACGAGCAGCAGGCTACTTTCGGACGTGGCTGTCGTCCGATCTCGGTCAACTCATTCTTCTACACTCTCGACGAGCTCAAACATTGCCTGACTGGTGCTTCCATTGCTGATGGTGGTTGGTTGGTTAAGCCGTCTGGTGACGGGCCGTCGGCCCCGACCACGCCGGCTCCTTCCTCCACCGCTCCGACCGTGACGCCGAGCAGGCCAGGAGACTTCGCCGGGGCACTTCCGGCTACCGGAGTCTGAAAACCACTGTGGGGACCGGTGGCCGCGGAGCTTCCGCGGCCACCACACCTCGTTGTGGGAGGCAGGTCGACTGATACCCGAATGCACAGGTATGGGAACTGCGCAAGGATGGGACCATGGTTGACGATCCCATCCGAGGCGATGAGTTGGAGGCAAGCGAGTCCGAGTCCGAGGCGCGCCATCGCTGGACTGAGCTGGCCGAACGCATCCTGGACGCCCAGGACGCCTACTATGCCAACGACGCCCCAACGATCTCCGACGCCGAGTACGACCAGCTCATGATTGAGCTGAAAAAGCTCGAGGACGATCACCCTGAGTTGAGGAGTCCGGATTCGCCCACTCAGCGAGTTGGAGCTCCACAGCGGGTGACCGACTTCGCCCCGGTGGAGCATCTGGAGCGTCTGTTGAGCCTGGATAACGTCTTCACCCGTGACGAGCTCTCGGAGTGGATGAACAGGGTCGCCACGTCCGTCGGAAACGTCCCGGATTTCCTGTGTGAGCTCAAGATTGATGGTCTTGCCGTCGATCTCGTGTATCGCGATGGTGAACTCGTCTCGGGGGCCACCCGTGGCGACGGTCGCATCGGTGAGGACGTCACTGCGAACGTCCGTACCATCAAGGCGATCCCGCAGAAACTGGCTGGCGACGACATCCCAAGCCTGCTCGAGGTACGAGGTGAGGTCTTCTTCCCGGTCGCCGACTTTGCCGACCTCAACGCCGCTCTCGTCGAGGCTGGCAAGAATCCCTTCGCCAATCCGCGTAACGCGGCCGCGGGATCGTTGCGACAGAAGGATTCGCGGGTGACGGCTTCACGTCCCCTGTCGATGATCGTTCACGGGATTGGCGCCGTTGAAGGACATGAGTTTCCCAGCCAGGGACACGCGTACGACAAGCTCGCCGAATGGGGCTTGCCGGTGTCGCCGTACCTCAAGATCGTCGAGAACGCCGAGCAGGTGCATGAGTTCGTCACTTCCTGGGGAGAGTCGCGTGACGAGGCCTCCCACCAGATCGACGGTGTGGTGGTCAAGGTCGATGATGTCTCTCTGCAACGCAAGCTTGGTGCAACTTCTCGAGCTCCCCGGTGGGCCATCGCGTACAAGTACCCGCCGGAAGAGGTCAATACCGAACTTCTCGACATTCGTGTCAATGTCGGAAGAACGGGCCGCGTCACGCCGTACGGGGTCATGAAACCGGTGACCGTTGCGGGATCGACTGTCGAGATGGCCACCCTCCACAATGCCTTCGAGGTCAAACGCAAGGGAATCCTCATCGGAGACACCGTGGTATTGCGGAAGGCCGGCGACGTCATTCCCGAGATCTTGGGTCCGGTGGTCGAACTGCGTGACGGTTCGGAGCGGGAGTTCGTTATGCCCGATCACTGCCCCAGCTGCGGCGCTGAGTTGGCGTACGAAAAGGACGGTGACAAGGATCTTCGCTGTCCGAACGCCAAGGAATGCCCTTCTCAGCTGCGAGAACGTGTTTTCGGGCTGGCGTCGCGCGGCGCCCTCGATGTCGAGGCGCTCGGATGGGAAGCCGCCATCGCTCTGGTCGACCCGGAGAATCAGCGACCGGATGAGGGTGAGGTTGCCGAGGGGCTTCCGGACCGACAGGTCCCGGTGCTCAACTCAGAAGCAGGGCTCTTCGACCTACAGCCCGACGACCTGGCCGAGGTCAAGGTGTGGCGTCGTCGGAAGGTGCGCGGGAAGTTGGGGCCCTGGCAGCTCGAGCCTTACTTCTTCACGAAGCCGACAACGAAGAAGCCCTCTGTTCCGACTGCCACGACCAGGAAGATGTTCGACGAGTTGACCAAGGCCAAGTCCCAGCCCCTGTGGCGGGTGCTGGTGGCATTGTCGATCCGTCACGTTGGTCCGACGGCGGCCCGGGCTCTGGCCACCCACTTCGGTTCGATCCCGGCCATTCGAGAATCATCCGTGGAGGAGCTCGCCGGGATCGACGGGGTCGGCGAGATCATTGCGGAATCAGTCCAGCAGTGGTTCGAGGTCGACTGGCATCAGGAAATCGTCAGCCGGTGGGCTGCGGCTGGGGTGCGAATGGCCGACGATCGCGACGAGGCACCTGAGCAGACCCTGGAAGGGCTGACTGTGGTTGTCACGGGAGGTCTGGAGGGATTCACCCGTGACGAGGCCAAGGAAGCCATCGTTTCCCGAGGGGGCAAGGCCGCCGGATCAGTGTCGAAGAAGACTGACTACGTCGTGGTGGGAGAGAACGCCGGGTCCAAGGAGACGAAGGCACGTGAGCTGGGTCGTCCGATTCTTGACGAGGCGGGGTTCCAATACCTGCTCGAAAACGGCCCACAGGGAATAACAACCGTCGCATGATGGTCGATCTTCCCGGGTCGCCACGCGGGAAGGCCACAGCTGGTAGGACATATATGTGGGCCGGGCATGAGCGCCCGGCCCACGTCGTCGAGATGAGGGCTCAGAACTCCGAGATGTTGTGAGCCACGTCGACGGTTGAGAACATCCGGTCGATCGCCGCGATCTGCTCGTCAGTACCGGTGATGCGGTGGGCGGCGGCCAGCGAGAACCCACGTCCCATGCCGAAGTACAGCGATCCGAGGGCAGCCACATCGAGGGTTGCAGCATCGGTGGAATCGTCGATCCGAGTCACCGTGGCCGGTGTCCCCGGGGCGTCGACGTCGACACGCCACGTACCCTCGGCGTAGCCCATCGAGTCGGTGACGTGGAAGGTCACCGAGCCCTGGTGATCCCAACCTCGCACTGCCATCGCCCGGTCGACGTCAAGGATTCGCAGCCACCCGAGATCAGTGTGACGGGTGAACGTGACCACCCTCGGGTCCTCGACCGCCCACGGCAGCGGCGTGGCGGGATCAACCTGCGGTGCCTTGATCGTCTCGATGAGGTCGACGGAGGCCAGGAACTCCCACAGAGCCACCTCGGCGTTCGGGGTGGTTGCCACCATGTCAACGACGGTGATCTGTGAGCCGAAGTCCTTGTCGATCTCGTAAGACACGACGCCATCAGGCTCTCCCTCGTCATTGCGGTGGACGATCGAACGGATTCGACGGTTGGGACCGCCCTTCTGGGAACTCCAGCGCCCGGAGGAGAAATCGACATGCCAGGGTTGGCGGTTGTGGGAACCACGATGGGCCTGATGGAACTCAGAGAACACCTTGAGGCGCAGATCATCGATGGCCAGCGGATCGGCCATCGACACAGTTCCGCTCGGTTCGTGGTTGAGCTTGAACCGACCATCCGCAATGATCTCGACGTTCTGAGCTCGAGTCGAGATGCCGTAGCCAAAGCGTCCGTAGATGCTTCCCTCGGTGGCTGTCAGTGCGGCGAAAGGCAGGCCCTCCTCCATGGACCGGGTGAGGGCATTCGTCATGAGGGTGCGAAGCAGCCCGCGGCGGCGGTGGCTGGCGCGCACGGTCACGTCGGTGATGAAGGTGGCCGGTTCGAGATGACCGTGTCCGGTGTTGATGGTGCTGGGGTACGCGGCCATCGTGGCGACCGGGAGACCCGGGAACTCCGGATCGGGGTCAGGCTGCCGAATCGTCCACAACCGTTCACCCTCGACACAGGTGGCGTAGTGCTCGAGCTCGGCGTCGGATGGTTGTGCCAGGTGGAAACCCAGTGCCACGGCGCGTACCACATTGTCGACCTCGTCACTGCGGGAACCGTCGCTGGTGACGAGCTCCAAGCGGTAGGGGTCGGGGACCTGAACGGATGAGGTGCTTTCAGCCATATCCTTCACGCTAGCGGAGTTGGTCCCTCCTGAGCAGCCAACGGGCTGGAGGTTGGTGCCATGATTGAACCATGACCTTCAAGCCTTCACACGTTCATATTGGTACTGATCACGCGGCCTTCGAGCTCAAGGAGTTCCTCGTCGGCAAGCTGACCGAGGCCGGATATCAGGTCGTCGACCACGGCGCGTCGACCTACGATTCCCTCGACGATTACCCGGACTACTGCATTCCGTGCGCTCAGGCCGTGGTGGCTGAGCCTGGTTCCCTGGGCGTCGTTCTGGGCGGCTCGGGAAATGGCGAGCAGATCGCGGCCAACAAGGTCAAGGGAATTCGTGCTGCGCTGGCCTACACCGTCGAGATTGCCGAGCTGGCCCGTCTTCACAATGACGCCAACGTCGTCTCCTTGGGGGGCCGGATGCAGACCCACGAGGAGGCTTGGAAGATCGTCGAGACCTTCCTGACGACGGACTTTTCCCACGAGGATCGTCACCAGCGCCGTATTGACAAGCTCACGCGTTGGGAGGACGAGGGCTCACTGGGCTGAGCCGACCTCATCAGACTCCTTGACCGTACTGGCGGTGGCTCGACGACGAAGATCCGCCAGCACGGTCGGCCATTCCTGACCCGGATCGGGCATCTGGGAGCCAGCGGCGGGCTCTGATTGCTCGGCGAGTTCGCGTGCCCTCATGGCGCGGTCTCCATCGAGAATGGGCCCACGGCCGCGTCCGTGGTCGTGGGTGTGTCGGTGTTTGCCGTGGCCAGGGGCATTCATGTGACCATCCTGCCTCAAGTGCTCGTCGCCGTACTCATCAATCCACGATTTCCGCGATAACCTCGCCATCTCATCGACCTCGAGAGGACAACCGTCTGTGCCCGAAGGCCACGTCATCCATCGTCTTGCCAACGCCATCGGTACCGCCTTCGCCGGAGAACCGGTCGAGGTCACCTCGCCACAAGGCCGTTTCGCCGAGTCCGCAGCCATGCTCGACGGAACGGTACTGGCGTCGGCCCAGGCACGGGGCAAGCACCTTGTCATCGATTTCGACAATCATCGTGACGACCACCTGCTCCACATCCACCTGGGGCTCATCGGGAAGCTTGCGGTGGGACCATCAGTTCCGGTGGTCGGACAAGTCAGATTGCGCATTACCGACGGAGTCACGGCTGCGGACCTGCGCGGGCCCCAGACCTGCGAACTCATCAATGACGATGACTGGGCGGTGGTCGCGGCCACGATCGGTCCAGACCCCATTCGTGACGACGCAGATCCCGAGATTGCCTGGCACAAGGTGCGACGGTCCTCCCGCCGGATCAGTGACCTGTTGTTGGACCAGAAGATTGCAGCAGGGGTTGGCAACATCTACCGAGCCGAGGTCCTCTTCCGGCATCGGATCGATCCAGCGACCCCTGGCAAGCAGATTTCCCGCTCGACATGGCGGGCAATGTGGGATGATCTGGTCATGCTCATGCGCGCCGGGGTCGAGGCAGGACGCATTGATACCGTCCAGCCAGAGCACACCCCGGAGGCGATGGGGCGACCGCCCCGCGTTGATCGCCACGGTGGCGAGGTCTACGTCTACCGACGAGAGAACCAGCCATGTCTGGTGTGCAACACGCCGGTGAAGATGGTCGTACGGGGAGGGCGTCACCTGTTCTGGTGCCCACGGTGCCAACGTCGGCATCACTGACGGTTGAGTCAGGTCTGGAGGTCAAGATGAGCCACATCAGCGTCGGTCAGCCGTGGACCCTGGTGTCATGCCAGGAGTCCGCCGACGATTCTTCGTGGATGTGGACTCACCCGTGCGGGGCGGTGCTGTCCGCCCGGCTACGCCAATCCGACGAGGTCGAGCTCATTGCCGGAATCACCATGCCTCCTGGCATCGACACTGCGGAAGTGACGGTTCCCGGTCCGATCTGGATCCCTGACGATCCGCTCCCTGCTGCTGTGTGGGCGGCTGGGGCTCATGGCCTCGTCGTCACCAGAACATGCCGCGACGAGCATCCGGCACTCATGGTTTGGCGGCAAGACATGGGTGATTCATGCGCGGTGGACGAGGGCGTCAGCCTCCTTGGCAGCGAGATTGCCCTGGCCCCGGGCAATTCCCGGATGGCGTTGTGGCGTGGTCGGCTCACGGACGACATCGGGGAGGCGCTGGGCTCCCTTCCTGCGTGGTTGCCAGCCGAGACCATTGTCGATCAGCCCGAAGAGATGGTGTGTCACACCCCCGATGCGGGCATTCTCGTCGATGGGGCCGAACACACCAGCGAGACGATTGGCCCGCTGCCGGTGGGGGCGCATGACCTGGCAATTCATGAGTCCAGGGGAGCCACCCGAGTGTTGATCGGTTGGTCACCCGATCTGGCCACGGCTGTGGGCGCACGGGTCGACGAGATTCTTTCCGGTTTTGACCCACGTACCGTCACTGGACCACAGATGTGGCTCCTCATGAGTGCAGTTGGTATGAGGGTCGCACCATTTTCCGCTCTGGAGATGGCTGTCGAGGGCCTCGAGAATGTCTTGTCACGGCCGTTCGGTTCTGCTGATGATCACGTTGCTCGGCTTCTCACCTGCTGTGCAGCATTCAGGCTGGGCCATCGCATGAGTGATTCCGAACTGCGCGACGAGGGATTGCGCCGGTTGTGGGAGCTGTCATTGGACGAGCCGGGAACGTTCATGTCCCGCTGTATCGCCTCGGCCGAGCTGGCGACGTTGGTGCCCGAACACGTGTGGGTCAATGTCGTTTCGGGCGAGGGGGAAGACCCGCTGGTACGTGCCGAGAGGGCCATTTGGACCGGCAGGTGCGCGAGCCGGGATGCCGACGAGGCCGTGTGGGAGCTGGGAGCTTTCCTCCCGACCGTTCCTGGCGGGCCTCTTTACGCGCAGGGCCATCGCGTCTCCAGACGCCGGGCCGCGCTCGCTCATGCCATGACGACGGTGTGGCCAGAGGAGCTGACGAGTTCGTTCGGCTCGCCCCGGGTGGGGGAATTGCGCCAGCGGACGTTGCGACGCCTCCTCGTCAGTGAGCATCTGGACGACGAGGATCTGGCTCTCCTGACATGGTGATGTCGCCGAAACGAGATTTGTCAGGATCATGAATCCGTTGGAAAAGTCTCATTTTGCCTCGGTTGTGCCATTTTCAGTAGGCAAGAACGGCTGTGCAGCGAGTGAGGTTCTGGTTGTGTCCGCAGCACGTGGCACAGTTAGGACGTGACTTCGTCCCATTTCGTACCTGAGACGCGAGCAGCAACGACAGCCCGGACGCGATCCGGTTCGCAGTCGACCCCGAATCCGAGGTCGATGCCGGTTGTCGTCATACCGCGATTGATGAATGTTGCCGTCCTCCTCATCGTGCTGCGCCTGGTATTCAGCCGCACGACGTGGGTTGGAGTCGCGAACAACCTGTTCTCGGTGTTCATCTTCCCGATCGACGGTTTCGGTTGGGCGGGGGCCGTCGTCCTGGTGGTGCTGGCGGATGCGCTGTCGAGGCGCAAGAGATTCGCCTGGTGGGTGAGCATCATCCTCTTCGGGCTGATGTGGCTCGTTGCGGCCACGTTTTTCGTCGTTGTTGTTGCCGAGGTCATCATGGGTGGCCCGACGGACACCTTCAATGACCTCGATCTCGCGGGGTATCTGTTCAACGTCTTCTCAGTCGGCTGGATCCTCGTCGCCCTGCTGACTCATCGAAAGGACTTTGCGGCACACACAGTTCGGACCAATCTCGGCAAGGCCATCGCCGTCCTCATTGGCGGGTTGTTGGCGACCGGCTTTATTGGCTGGTTGCTGGTCTCCCTGACCGGCGGTGTCGGACGGCCTCGTAACCGGTTGGTGCGCATTGTCGGTCGGATCATTCGCGGAAATGGTGCCGAAATTGCACCTGCTCCCACGTCTCCGCACTGGGTGCAGGAAGTGATCTCCTTCCTTCTCGCCCTCGTGCTGGTGGCCGCTCTTGTCGTCATGCTGCGATCTCAGCGCAACATCGCCATGATGAGCCTGTCCGATGAGCTGCGCCTGCGTCGGCTCCTCGAGGAAAATCCGGCGGACTCCCTCGGCTATTTCGCACTGCGTCGTGACAAGGCCGTCGTGTTCTCGCGAAACAGCCATGCGGCAGTGTGCTATCGAACCGAAGCAGGGGTCGCACTGGCCTCGGGAGATCCCGTCGGCCCAGTGGATCAGTGGCCCGGTGCCATTGAGGCATTCCTTGACGTCGCTCACACCTATGGTTGGGTTCCGGCCGTCATCGGCACTTCTGAGGTAGGTGCGACGGCATGGACCCAGGCCGGACTCAAGGCCATGCGCATCGGCGACGAGGCCATCATCTCTCCCGCCGCGTTCAGCCTCGATGACCCCGACCTCAAGCCGGTCCGCCACACCGTCACCAAGTTGCGCGCAATGGGGTACACCACCCGAGTGCGTCGTCATGAGGACATCGACCCGCAGGAGCTTCAGGGGCTCATCGACCTCACTGACAAATGGCGTCAGAATGGTGACGAACGAGGGTTTTCAATGGCTCTTTCCCGTCTGGGAGACCCGCTCGACGGGCGATGCGTCATGGTGGAGGCGCTGTACCCCGACGACGGTCCGCGTGCTGGCCAGACGGCAGGAATTCTCTCCTTCACCCCTTGGGGCAATGACGGATTGTCCCTGGATGTCATGCGTCGTGACCTGGACGGAGCCGACAACGGAGTCACCGAGCTCATGGTCGCCGGTCTCATGGCTGCCGGACCGGAGATTGGTATCAGGCGCGTGTCGATGAACTTCGCGGTCTTTCGCGAGGCGATCGAGGAGGGTGCCCGCGTCGGTGCCTCCCCGGTGCGTCGTCTCAATCGCTGGCTCGTGCTCGTTGCGTCGAAGTGGTTCCAGATCGAGCAGCTCTACCGCTCCAACGTCAAGTACAAGCCGAGCTGGCAGACCCGCTACCTCAACTTCACCGATACCTCTGACCTGGCGCAGATCGGTCTGGCGATGGGTATTGCCGAGGGCCAGCTCGACATTCCGAGTTGGATCTACCCGGCGGAGCCGCCGCCGCAGCCAATTTACTCGATTAGTGGTCACCCCGAGATCGCGGAATTTCTGGCTGAGGAACGCACTCCCGCCCTTCTTCAGCGGCGGCTTCCGGAGCAGGTTCGTGTCCGAATGGCCACGCGTGAGCGGCTCCTCGAGTCCGGGGTGGAGGCCTACCCTCCCGACTGCAAGCCCGATCACCGTCCTGGCGACGTCATCGTCGAGCTGGCCGGTCAGGAGATGACGGTCTCCGGGCGGATCGGTGCCTGCCGCGATCACGGCGGTGTCATCTTCGTCGATCTGTTCGACTGGACCGGGTCATGCCAGTTGGTGATGGAGCGTGACTCGCTGGGGGCCGACAGGCTTCGGGAATTCCGGCATGCGGTGTCTCTGGGAGACCACCTCGTGGCATCCGGGACCGTGGGGGCTTCCCGCAATGGAACGCTGAGTTTGGAGACGGCGTCGTGGCGATTGGCGGCGAAGTCCCTGCGACCATTGCCGTCGCGGCGGTCGGGATTCAACGACCCTGAGGCGAAGGTTCGACAGCGTTACCTCGATCTCATCGTCAACCCGGGCGCTCGTGATCAGTTGAGAGCTCGCTCGAACGCCATTCGTGCGGTGCGAGAAACCCTGCTGAGTCACGATTACATCGAGGTCGAGACCCCGATTCTGCAGACGATCCATGGTGGCGCGAATGCCCGGCCGTTCCGCACCCACATCAACGCTTACGATCTGGACCTTTACCTGCGCATTGCCCCGGAGCTCTACCTCAAGAGGCTCATGGTTGGCGGAGCTGGACGAGTCTTCGAAATCGGCCGGAACTTCCGTAACGAGGGAGCTGACGCCACGCACAACCCCGAGTTCACGATGTTGGAGGCCTACCAGGCCTATGGCGACTACGTGCAGATGCGTCATCTCACGCGCGCGATGATCCTGGCAGCGGCGCGCAACGCCATCGGTGGCACCGTGATTCGGGGGTGCGACCGCAAAGGCGTTGAGCACGAGATCGACCTGGCAGACAACTGGCACGTCATCACCGTCAACGAGGGAATTTCGCGAGGACTGGGGGAGGAGGTCAACGCCGACACCCCCAAGGAGAAACTCCTCGAATACGCCAACAAGCTTGGTATCGCGACGATGCCGAAGTGGAGCCGCGGTGACGTCGTCCTCGAGCTGCACGAACACCTGAGTGAGCACGTCACCGTCGAGCCGACCTTCTTCTGTGACTTCCCGACCGACGTCTCCCCACTGACCCGCCAGCATCGCGACGATCCGCGCCTGGCCGAGAAGTGGGACCTCATCATCTTCGGGTCTGAGGTAGGTACCGCCTACACCGAGCTCGTCGATCCCGTGATCCAGCGCGAGCGGTTCACCGCCCAGTCATTGCTGGCAGCCGGTGGTGATCCGGAGGCCATGGAGCTCGATGAGGACTTCCTGGAGGCTCTCGAATACGCCATGCCGCCATCGGGTGGGATGGGCATGGGCCTGGACCGTTTGGTGATGATGCTGACGAATGCGTCAATTCGCGAGACGATTGCCTTTCCACTCGTGCGTCCGCGCATCTCGTGAGGGTCCAGACAAGTGTGGTGTGAGACAGGAGATTGTCATGAGTGAGAATACTGACGCCAGCTGTTCCGACGGGTGCGGTCACAAGGTTCTTGACTCTGCCCACGACGCCTTGACGTCGTTTCGGGAGCTGGGTGGACGGCCAATTCGCGTCGTCTACGACGATGGTGAAGGGCCCGATCACAACGTCGACGACCCGGTTATCCTCCTCATGGCTGGCGCCGCGGCGTCGAGCGACTTCTGGACACCGGTCGTGGACCGTCTGCAGAATCTCGACGTCGTCAGCTATGACAGACCAGGGCTCGGCGGAACGGTCTGGCCCGGACACTATCCGGACCTCGACGAAGAGGTCGCCAGCCTGAGGGACTTGGTCGGGGTCATTCAAGGGCATTGGGACACCAAGGAACCACGGAAGGTCATTCTCGTCGCCCACTCCATGGCGGCTTTCCATGCCGAAGCCTTCGCTCGTATCCATCCTGACACCGTCGCCGGAATCGTCTTCGTGGATCCGTCGGTGGAATGGCCGACTCATCCTCCGCGCGAACACAGCATTGCGCTGCCCAAGGCCGTCCACAAAGTGATGGATTCGGTAGCGGGCTCGTTGGGCCGCGCCGCTTTTGCCGTTGGCGTGGCGGCACAGACGATGAGGTCCGGGAAGTTGGTGTGGCACCAATTCCACGAGCATCGGCTGTACCGGGTTTACGGAAGTCCTGACGCCATGGCGATGGCGGTAGCTGAGTGGATTGGCTACGACCGGCAGGCATGGGACCTCATGGCCGTTCGTTCAGACCATCCATGGCCGGGACTGCCCACGGTGCTGCTGTCAGCGGTGTATTCGGGTCAGGAACAGGAGCTGGAGCTTCACGAGCGTCTGGCTCCGATGCTCGGCGCGAAGTTGGTCGTCGTTGAGAACTCCCATCACCTCATGATGTTGGATCGCCCTGAAGTCATCGCCGACGCCATCCGATCGGTGTCGAAGTGACGGAATTGGCGTTGGAGAGGTGTTTCATTGGCCGAGTGACGGGGTGTTCCACTAAGCTGTCGATGTTCTCGTTGCGATAGACGTGACGAGACGGGGCGTAGCGTAGTGGCTAGCGCGCCTGCTTTGGGAGCAGGAGATCGCAGGTTCGAGTCCTGTCGCCCCGACGCCTAGTCAGGGCCACTTTGACGGCATTTAGCCTAGTCAGGTGGCCCTTTTTCATGCCTACCCATGTGGCACACAGTGGCATCGAGTGCCCCTGTGTGCCTTCATGTGTCTGTACCGGGTACGGCGCTGACTAGGGGTTGAGTATGCGGGGGCCGGGGCTATCTGTACCCAGACTGTACCGGCGGCCATACCGTGCGAGTGTGGAGGAGATAGCAAAAAAGCCGCCCCCGACCACCTTGTGTGATCGGGGGCGGCTTGTGCGTCCCGGGAGCTTCAAACCTCCCTCAGGCGGGAAGGTTCGCCCGGTCTCCACCGGCGCGCTCGTATGCCTCGGACAGCTCAGCGATCTGGCCTGGGATGGACGCCAACTGAGTGCGGCGGTAGTCCTCGGCAGCCCAGAGGGCGCGGAAGAACTGGAGGTCCGCGGGGGTGATGTCGTCGATACGGGAGACACATTCTCCGAGGATGGCCCGACCTGCCTCGGAAACGTTGTCGAGGTCGCCAGCCATGCCTAGACGTGTGAGGAATGCGGTCATGTCGTCGATCATGGGTTCTCCTGTCATGCGATAGCGTTTGGGTTGGTGAGGGATGTAGGCCACGTCATGTTCTCGTCCATCTCAAGAAAAACCCGCGACATCTGGACACGCCCCGTACTCCATATGCGGACATATGTGTTACTGGCCCAATGTATTGTGGCAGTCGAGAGATCAATTTTAATGCCAGGAGCGTTGTCAAGGTTCAGTTTTCGCCATATCCACCCATATCCAATAGCATTTTTAATATCTAGATTCTCTCCGCCATCGGGTTTGGATTTAATGTCGATCCCAATATCTAGCATGACGAGATTATTATGTCGCACGACACCGTTTCTCATGCCTGCGATAGGGTCTACTGTAAAACCGGAGTTGCGGAGGAGTGCGAGTAGGTTGTCCTGGAAGCTGATAAACGGGGTCATGCCATATGTGACACGCCAGCCTTTCGGCGTCCTCTGCCACTGCCACGCCCCAACACCCGCGCCGTCAGTCGATGACCAGAGCGCACCGACAGGGGCTGATTGCACCCAGGCTCGGCCCGAGGCGTCCAGCGTCGAGAAGATGTCTGGGCGGCCAGGGCCTGTTCCGGTGAGAGTGGATGGCTGCCCCGTCGCTCCAACGTCACCCGGCGGGCCCGGCGGCCCGGGCGGACCCTGAAAAGTGTCCTGTGGGATGCCGGTGACCTCGTTGCCGTTGCGGATGAGCACGTCGCCGTCGTGGACGGTAGCCGGGACAAGGATGGTGACCGTTGGTGTGGTGGGTGAGGGTGGCTGCCACCCGGCGGCGGTCCACAGGTCGAGGGGATGATCCACTGTGTGATCCGTGGTGACCGTGATCTGATACGGGGTCCAGCCCAGATCGGCGACAAATGACACCTGCCACGTCCCCGTCCAGAGCCACAGGCCGCGCTGGCCGTTGAGGCTGAGGTATCCCTCATCGTCTAGGTCTGCGGTGATCGTCTCGTGCTGGGATCGGATGGACGGCTCGGGGGAGACTCCCTTGATGATGCGCCCCGTCTCCAGTGGGCGGAAAATCACCGCCCTCTTGAGGGAGACGGGAGGGCCATCGGGGTAGGGGTCATCCTCCGGTGTGGAGTCCGCGACAGCCCGAATAGCCCGGGCGACAACGCGCCCGTAAGCGTACTGGGCGGGAAGCTTCGGCTCTGCCACGATCACACCTCTGCATGACGTGCGACAGCGACAGAGCCGGTCTCGTCGTCCGTCGGGGCGGTGTCGTCGGCGGGCTCGATCATGCCGGGATCGTCGGCAGGAACACCCAGGGCCGTCGCGATGAGTTCCGGGTCCTCGCTTGCCAGGTCCGGAAACCTCGGGTGATTACCGGCCACAAATCCCGGCGAGCCCAGCGACGTGGCAACCGACAAAACAGCCGCAACCCCAGCCGTAATCAGCGCAGACAACCACGGCAGGCCGCGAACACTATCTACCGTGTACACGACACCTGCACCGACCCCAAGCGTAGCAACAAACGTTTGCACAAACGTTTTCACAGCCCGCTCGAAACAGCCACGCCAAAAATACTTGTCCATGCTCACTTGGCCTTTCGCTCGATCTCAGACAGGCGGTTTTCGATAGCCTGGATGCGGTTGCGGCATTCCAGCACGTAGTACCAGACAGACCACAGCGCATCCTTGGTGGACCACTTCTTGCCGGTGACGGGATTCTTCACCCACGACAAGTTGTCGATCTTGCTTTTGAGGGTGCCATTCTGCGTCTGGACGACACCGATGTCGTAATGGAGCTGGTCGTTGCTGGCCTTGATGAGCTTGGTCAGGGTGTTGACGTCGGACATGCTGAGTTCTCCCTTGTTGGTGGTTTTTCCTTGGATGGCGGCGATAAATTCGTCCCACGGGAAATAGGGTCCCGGGTCGTCGTGGTCGGACTGGCGGAAAGCGTCGGACACATTGTCGTGGCCGCAAATACCCGACATTCCCGATTTCACCTGTGCGGTGGTGAGTTTGCGAACCGGAATGTGGTGGCGTCGGCAGATGTCGCGGGCAAGAATGGCGGCGCGCTCCACGGCGGGCCACACTTGAGGCGAGAGCCATTGCTCGCGACTGTACGCGTGAGACGCCTTCTCAAATGAGGCGCGGGACCCGCCGTCGGCGCAGATCTCGATGCCGATGGAGTGGCTGTTTGGCGGCGCGTGAAAGCCGATGGTTTCCTCGGAGAGGCACTGCACCGTTGCCGATACGTCACAGACGTAGTGCGCCGAGGCGGGCCGGGTTGCCTCAGCGAAATAGTGTGCCGTGGAGACCGCCCTACCGGCCTTCGATGCCGACGGGTAGCCCACGTCGGGGCAGGTGGCGTGGATGACCAGCCGGGTGACCGGCGCGTTGGAATTGCCGCCGTGATGGCGGGCCTGGATGAACGTCATGGTGTCCTCTCAGTTGGCGTCGGAGTGTCTGTGTGGGTGGGCTCTGGTGTGGTGCATACGGTGGCCCCAGCGACGGTCGATGTGGTGCCATCGGTGAAGGTGGCGACGAGGTGTCCGCCGTCGCAGGCGAGGGAGGCGAGGCCGCGACCGTCCTTACCGTCGGCCCCGTCCTTGCCCGGTGCTCCCGTGGCATCTCGACCCGGTTGGCCTGGGTCCCCTTTATCGCCCTTCGGACCCGGGACCGTAGAATCAGCACCGGCCTGGCCGGGTGCCCCGTCCTTGCCCGGTGCCCCCGTGGCGTCCCGGCCGGGTCGACCATCTCTACCAGGCGACCCAGGTGCCCCTGTCGCGTCGCGGCCAGGCCTACCGCCCCGGCCCTGCTGGCCGTCATGTCCGGGCGACCCCGGCCTGCCGGCTGGTCCCATGGGCCCCGCTGGTCCGGGGGCTCCGGCGGTGGGTGCGGGGGCGTCACGGACCCGCGACTCGACACGGCTGGCCTCATCGCACAGGCCCGCCTGTCGCAGCGATCGGCCCTCATCGGTGCTGGTCGCGCACGCGGCCTTGACGCGCCCGGCCAACGATTTCGCGGCGTCCGCGTTGCTGGCAGCCTGCGATCCGGCGGCGTCTCGCTGGCCCTGGATGTGTCCGGCCCAGCCTGTCAGCGCGGCCACCACGATCACGAGGAGCGCCAGCATGGCTGCCTGCCACACGTTGAGACGCTCCGATGATTGGCGCTGGCGGCGCTCCGTTTCGAGTTCATTCGTCGGCGGCATTGGTCATCCAATCTGGCAGGTCTGGCAGGGACATTGGGGCTACGGTGCCCGGTAGGGATGCGTTGTAGCGGCGTGTTGCGCGGCGGGCTTCGTAGGCCCACTCCTCAAGTGCGTCGATCTGGGCGGCCTGGTGGCGCTGGATTTTGCGGGACCTGTGCGTCAGTGCTGGCAGTGCTGTGAGCAGGGCTGCCAGGACGGTCGCGATCCCGGTGACGATCGTGGAGGCCAGCCCTCCCATGGCGGCCTCCTTAAGTTAGGTCGTGCTCGCTCCATGCGGCGGCGGTCAGCAGTGCCAGCGGTGTGCACACGAGCAGGCCGAGCATGGGGGCGACGAGCGAGGCGGGCGGTCTCGTGTCGACCGACCATGCCAGGTCGAGGGCGGACCACACCGCCCATGCGGCGGCGCTGAGGCTGGCCCCGGCGATCCCCCATAGATGCGACGGGCGGACAGCCGCAATGGCGAGGATGACGGCTGCGGCCCCGTGGACGCTCACCCACCACCAGTCATCGACCAGGGCGACCGGCTGCGACAGCCCATGGACCGGCAGAATCGCGGGCGCGGCCCGGCCCGCCAGGTGCAGGCTCAGCATGAGCGCGTGCGTCCATGCCAGCAGGACAGTGATGCGCACGACCAGATGTGGGCGGTGGCAGAGGTGGGCGAGGAGCTGGCGAACCTCGCTCACGAGATTCCGGCGATGCTCGGCCATGCCTGATTCACCCATCCCAGCAGCGCCGAGTCGTCAGCCTTGCCAGCGATGACGACATCCTGGGCGCCTTGGTCGACAGCACAGGACCACAGCGCGAGCCGATGGGGAGATTCATCGCCCCGCAGCACTCGCGTACACAGATCAGACTCTGGTCCATTCAGAGGAGCGCCACTGGCGCGTTTGGTGCGGGCAACGCTCCATACCGCGACCTCCAGACGCCGCCGAAACGGCGCATACTCTTCATCGTTGATAATGCTCCATGCACCATCGAGACTGGCCATGATCCCTCACTTCGTATAGGTGACCTTGAGTTTGATGTCAGACAGCGCACTCGAGAACTTGCCGTATTTGTCGGTCGATGTTCCCGCGCCCTCGCCGAGGGTGAATCCACGGATAGTTCCTCGTGCGATCCCCGACCACCACCCGCTCGGAATCGGAATCCACATTCCCGCCCCCGGCTTCCACAGCTGCGTGGTGAATGCCCCGCCCCCAGAGGTTTGCGGGGATCCCGGCAGGGCCGTGGAGTCGAAATGGCCAATCCGGGCGTAGCCACCGACATAGTTGAACCAGGAGCGGTTGCGCAGATACAGCCACACACCCTTGATATGGACCCCACCCGACGACAACGCATCGGAGGGTTGAGACCCCCACAGCGCCAGCGAGTACCGCTGATATCCGCCGTAGTAGCCGTGGTGCAGCGAGTCTGTGACGGTCGAGCCGCCGCGCCACGAGCGGACTGCGGCGGCATTCCATGTGGTCGTCCTGGTTGTCACAGTGGGGACAGTGGGTGCCACCGTTCCGCCATGGAGTGGCGTACCCCCGCCAGTGTTGACAGCACCATCACCCCAGGATGGATAGATGCCCACATCCTCGACGTAGATGTCGAACGGGTAGGTGTCATCGGACTCCAGGTGACCACCATCGGGGGATTTCTGCTGCCGGGCCGTGAGCAGGATCCTCGCCGTCACATCGCTGTCCTGGACTGGCAGAAACAGTGCGAACTCGACGTGCGTCGATCCATCAGTGGCAAACGCCGCCATACCGGCTCGGGGCGACGAGATGGTGGGAGCAGATCCGTCGGTAGTCATCCTAGCCATGAGCACCAGGCGACCAGCGCCGCCGCTCCACGCCATGCCGGACGCCACAAACCGATACAACCGCCCGGCCACCATGGAGATCTGCAACTCCAGCAGTCCGAGATCACTGGAGCCATACGCGATGGCGTTGAGGCTGGACGTGGACCCGAGTTTCTGGCGAGCAACAACACCCTGCGGGAGTCTGCCGATAATGTCCATGATGTCGTCGCCGCCGATGGCCAGAGTGCCGTTGACCGTAGCTGAGGTGGCCAGCAGCGCGCCATCCTGCTCAAACCCTGCGATAGGGCTTCCGCTGCGATCCGACAGCACCATACGGTCAGTGTCAGGCCCGCCCAACGAGACGGTGGTGATCTCCTGGCCGTCATCATCAGATCGGATCACCTCGACCGTCGATGCCCCCACATGGACACGGGGGAGCGCCGTGGCCGACGGGGACCATATGTCGATCCCAGACAGCGACCCCGAGGTGATCGTTCCGGCATCGAGGTTGGCCAGGGCCTGACCGTCGATGGGCGAGGACTGCCAGGATGATCCGTCCCAGCTCCACATGCCGATCGTGTGCCCGGCGCTGTCGTGGCGAAACCACGTGTCACCGGCCGTCGTGCCATTGCCGGAGGGGTCGTCGAGGGAGTGGGTGACGGAGTTCTTGCCCGAAGCGGAGTCGATGGCGATCTGCTCCACCCGCTCCAGCAGCGAGGAGGGGAGGGCGTCGTCGCGCAGCGCCGGGGCGCGGCCCACCACGTCGACCACCGTCCACCGGCCGCCCCGCAGGCCGCAGCGCACCCACTCCCGGTCGGGCTCCCGCCGCATCCCTTCGGCCAGCAGCGGTCGCAGGGCGTGAGGCACCACGGCCCTCACCTCCCCACCGTCAGGTAGGCGCACCTGGGCGGTCACATCCACCGCTTCAGGCACCGCTGACAGCCACAGTTCCCCGTCGGCATCCGAGATGGCCCGACCCCACCAGGTGTAGGTGGGGTCGGTGGTGGCCAGCACGTCCTGGCCGCCGTCAGCCTCGCCCCACTCGATCGAGGTGTAGACCACCCGATCGTCGGTGGCATCCCAGCGCAGCTCACCCCCGTCGGGGTCCAGCGCGGAGGCATCCACGACACTCATTCGCCGGCCGCTCCACGCGGTGGCAATCGCTCCGAGTCGCTCGGTGGTGACCATCACCACCTGCCCCTGCACGTCTGCTGTCATCGGGGCCTCCTCCCCACAGGGCGGCGACGCCGCGTCACCCGCCGGGTGTGCGTGTGCCTGCCCACACTCATCTGACCGTCAGCAGATAGCGGGATCGAGTACTTCTCCAACTGCATGTTCCACTGCCAGTCGCCGTTGTCGACGGTCACCACGTCGCGGGGCTCCAGGTGGGGGATGACCATCGCGTTGAACTCCAGGTCCACGAACGCCCACGACACGTCGTCCAGGCGTTTCTGCGCGATCTGGCGGGCCGCAGACGACGACACGATCTGATCGTTCTGCACCTCCTCGCGCAGATACTGCGGCACCCCGTTGCGGGCCAGCGACGATGGGGAGAACGGGTGCGAGGACGGCAGCTGCACCTGCGCGGTGACCGGCTTCTTCGCGCCCTTAGGGGTGCCGCCGTAGACGACCACGATGTTTTTGATGTTCGACACGTCCGAGGAGATGTCCGGCTCGGACAGAATGTCGACGCCCCGCTTAAACGTCCACACCGGGTTACGATTGAAAGACTTCAGCTTGGCGTAGCCGGTGCCGTTGTAGAACAGCAGCGGATCGGTGCCCCTGTCGTGGCTCGCCAGGGAGGCGGCCAGCATCTGCAATTTCGCCCACGGGGCCTCGCTGGACAGGCACTGCCAGTCCTCGGTGAGCTTGTCTGACCAGCGGGTGATCTCGGAGAAGTCTTCGCCCGACTCCATCAGCACACGTTTGATCACGTCGGTTTTGCGGTAGCCGCGCGGAAGACGCCAATTCCGAGATTGCGGTTTGGTCAACCACACTTCCTTGCCCTGCGCCTGCAGGCTCACGGTCTGCCCGTTGCGTTTCAGAGAGGTAATCGGCCCGGTAAAGATCGGCGTGTTCACCCACCGTGGAAGGTCGGAGGACCACACCCCATAGTGAACCTGCACCATCCGGTCGGCGAACTGGGCGGCCGCCGCCGGGCCGGGCACGTCCAAGCCCAGCTCGTTGTCTGGGTCGCGGATCTCCAGCGAGCAGGATCGGGAGACCTCCTGGGTGAGGTCGATGTCAACCGACCCGGACAGCACCACACCGGTGGCGCTGGCCTTCACCCGATGATCGAGATCAAGAACGTTCACCAGGACCCGAATCTTATGGTCGTGGCGAAGCCCCGCCTCGAAAGCCTCCTGCTCGTCGGCGCTCATCCCCATCGTCATCACAGGACATCACCTGCGAACGTGAAGTCGCCCACCTGATGGAAGTCGAAACTGCATTTGAACAGCCTTCCCGCGTAGCCGTTGACTGAGGTGACCTGCACGTTGGAGATGTTGACCGGCAACACGTAATCCTCGATCACCAGATCGAACAGACGGCCCGCCTGCGGCTTCCACTTCAACAGCCGCTCCCGCCACTGCGGCGGGGTCTCGTCGTCGCCCGGCAGGGGCACCAGGTTGCCTGACAGGGTGCCCTCGTAGCCGCGCTGAGCGCTGGTGACCACGATGGAGCGCTGCGAACCGAGCGGCTCGTGAGAGGCCGTCACCTCCGGCATGGTGATCTCGTGGGAGGTGTCGCTCACCAGGGCCACCGCCTCACGGGTCTCCCGATCAACCAGCCAGGTGGCCAGCAGATCCCGGTCGACCTGCTTCTCCAGCGGCCGGGAAACGCCACGATCCCCCACCGCCTGCACCTGCACCGTGTGCGGCCCGGAAGCCACCAGCACCGACGCCGTATAGGAGGCACCCCCGTCTGGGGCCTGCGAGCGGCGCTCCACCTGGCGTCCGTCCACGCTGATGATCCACTCGTCAGGCATGTCTGGGCGCGACCACTGCAATGCCGCCCACGGAGAATTCCGCCACATCCTGACATCCACCTGTGTTGGAGACGGGGTCTGGCTGGTCGGGGTGTAGGTGAACGTGGTGTTTGCCCGGGCAAGGGTCCCGTAGCCGGGGGTGGCCACCCGGTGCGTCTCAGAGTCCCACACGTCGACAACCACCTGATAGGTGCCGCCGATACGCAACGGGGTGGCCGGCCGCCATGAAGTGGCGGCAGAGGCGACCACACCGGAGGTCGCCACCTGATGCCACCGTCCTGCAACCCACCGGGAGATGACGACCCGCCAGTGATCCTCGGGGCCACCACCACCCGGCGTGTAGCGCCACGAGATCGGCGGGGTGGGGTCGGTCACCACCTGCTCGACCGGGTCGGGATTGAGCAGCTCCACCGTCGGCCTGGGCTTGTAGGTGTAGCGGGCGGGCGCAGACCAGCCCGACCACAGCCCCGACCCGTCCTGGATGCGCACACGCCACCACAGCGACTCGCCATCGCCGGGCTTGGGAAACCCGGCAGCCTCGCTCGCCAGGTCGAACTGGGTGACGAACTTGCGGCGCACCCCTGAATCCCACACGGGCTCTGAGAACCCGTCCTCCGAGCGGGCCGCTTGGACTTGGCACGCCGCCATGTCGGTGTCGCCCACATGGTCGTAGAACGTCCACCGCAGCATCGGGGTCGGGGTGCCCGTCACACCGCCCGGGTCCGGCTCCAGGTCGGCAGGCGGGAACGGGTTAGTCCACCAGTCCACCCCCAGGCTGGGCCGCTTGTCGCCCTGGATGTCGAAGACCAGCGAGTCGCCGTCCACATCCGACCACAGCAGCAACCCGTAGAACGGTGCCCCATCGGCCACCGCCTGCATGGCGTCGGTCACGTCGATCTGCCACACCCCGCCGTCGACGAAGATGCCGTCACGGGTGGTGTCGATGCGGTGGCCTGCCCCGGCCGGCTTATGATTCCAATCCAGCGACCAGAAGCTCCGGTTCCACGGCCCGGCCAACTCGGCCGTGATCTTGTGTCTGCTGTTGTTGTTCTTCTTCATCCGCAGCGACAGCGTCGCCTTGGACACGTTCGCGCCCGCCGTGGGGAACGGCATCGCGAACCACAAGACGCTCCAGCACCGGTGGCCCTTGGTGCCGGTCACCTTCGCATAGGTGTGACGGCGGAAGATCCGCGCATCCGGGTACCCCTCGTCGACGTATGTTCCGTAGTCAAGCTTCAGGTCTGCGTGACTCACAGGGCCCCCATCCTCGCCAAGTCGGCTTGCCTGTCGTTGATCGCGTCCTGGGCGATCCCGTAGATCACGGCCTGCCCGTTCTCGGTGATGTCCAGCGTGCCGACGATCCGCTGCGGACCCGACATCATGGCTGCCGTGTCGTGGGCGTTGTAAACCCTGCTGCCAGCGTTAAGGCGACGCATCTGCGGGCCAATCACCAGTTCGGGGCGTCCATCCTCACTCAAAGCGGCAAGCTCGGTGCGCTCCACTACGCCACCGTCAACGTAGCCGTGACCAAACCCAATGACACGCCGCCAGTCGCGATGCTGGGCGTTGGCGGCACGCATACCCACAACGAGGTTCTTGTACGGGTCGTACACGTTCGGCATAAACGAACCCATGTCGCGGCCAAAATCAGCCCACGTCACCCCCGGCACCTGCACCAGGCCACGCGCCGGGTCACCGCGGGCGATGTTGACATCATACACGCGGCTCGACTGAACAAGGCGAGGATTACCGTCGGACTCGGTTCTAATCTGACGCAGCCACTTGTCCTCATCGGACCTGCCGCCGCCAATACCAGAGGCCGCCAAAGCGCGCGCCACCATGGGACGCCACGACTCCAGATTACCAGGCGACCCGGACGGACCCGACGACAAGCTGAACAGGGAAGCCACCTTCGAAATCGCGGCAGATGCCAGCTTCGCGGGAACCTTCGCGACCATCTGAGTGAACGAATTCTTACCGAACTTGGAGACCACATTCCCCAGCGACTTGAACTTGTTCTTGAGCCAATCAACCGGGGACGCGAACTTTCCGAACAGCCCCGACACGGCAGACCCGATTTGAGACATCCACGACCCGCCAGATGACGGCTTCGCGTACGGGTCAGGCGTGCCAGACCCGTGCAGGCCACCACCACCAGCCAGGTAGTCCGACCACTGCCAGACAGCCGACCCCCTCGGGGTGCCAGCCCCCGGACCGGGGACAGCATGAACATGCCACGAGAAATTCTCCGCAGGTCCTCGGACCCACGCCGCCCAATTCTGCTTGCGCAGCGCGTCCCGGATCGACCACAGCCGTGTCCCGCCAGCCGGACCCGACACATCCACCGCATCGCCGGCATGAGAGGTGCCCGAGAGCCCATTCGCAGCATTCCAGCCCTGCTGTGCGAGCCGGAACATCCAGCCCAGGGACTGCGCCGCAGCACGCACCCGAGACGCGGCAAGAGCGGTGAGATGTCCACGCCCACCTGTGAATCCACCGTTTGCGAATCCCAGGATCTTGTCATTCAGCTGCCCCGAGTTGATGGCCTCCAGAGCTCTACGAGACTGCCGCGTGGCAGCCCGGTTCGTGATGAACTCCTCACCCTCGAACCGGAACACACCCTGCGGCGACATTCCGAGGTACGGGTCGCGGTTCTGCGCTGACCACGGCAGATCAACAAACCCTCCGCCGGCGAAACCCTGCGGCAATTTGATCTTGTCGATCTTCGTGGCTCCAAGTTTCCCAGCAACCCAGTTGAAACCGGCGATCAGACCACCGTTCAGGACCGTGTTGACAACGAACTTGACAGGGGCCTTCGCCACATTTTTCAGGCCATCCCATGCCTTCTTAATCGCAGCGACGGCAGACCTGAAAGCGGCCGGTATCTTGTTGACGAAGATGTCATGGATGCCGTCATGGATGCGGCCAGCAAGGTTCATCGCAGTGCTCAGGAGCGACTTCCATCCGCCGGACCACAGCCATTTAATAGCGTTGATTCCTCTGGTGAACAGAGACCGAACACCATTGAAGAATCCACGGACGCCACTCGTGATGCCATTCCAGATGGCGGCACCAACCGCCTTAATCCAGTTCCAGCCGGCACGCCACGTAGTCTTGAAGAAATTGATCGCAGCGGAGAAGATGTTCTTCCAGCCGTTGATCTCAGCTCTGAATCCTGCCTTGATCGCCTTCCAGATGGCAATGCCAGCGGCCTTGACGGCGTTCCATGCGGCACGCCATGCGGTCGGGAACCAATGGACGACAGCCCCGAACGCGGCCTTCATCCCATTCCATGTTGCCGACAAAGCCGCCTTGATCCCATTCCAGATGGCGATGCCGGAAGCCTTCATCCCATTCCACGCCGCACGCCACACCGCACCGAGGGCCGTGAGGAAAATCCGGCCCAGCGCCACCATCACGGCACCGAAGGTCTGGAAGATAGCCCGGATGGCACCGAGAGTCCCCGAGACAATGCCCTTGAGCCCCTGCCACATCCGTGACCAGTTGCCGGTGAACAGCCCGATGAAAACGTTCAGGACCCCGCCCAGCACGCTCCAGAGGTTCCGAAGAATAGTAAGCACGCCATTCATGGCGGTTGACACGACCGGCGCGAACACTGCCTTCAGAGTGGACCAGATCGCCTTGATCTTCTCGACCCCAGCGGTGAAAAGTGACTGGATTCCACGCCACATCGACGTGAAGAACCCACCAGTCGCGGACGCCCCAGACTTCACCCCGGACCATGCCGACTTGAAAGCGTTAACGAACGGGCCCTTGAACCAGTTCGTCGTTGCCGAAGCATCGGACTTGATCCCATCCCATGCGCCAGTAAAGAAGTTCCCAAAAGCAGAGAGTCCGGACTTGATCCCATCCCATGCGCCAGTAAAGAAGTTGACAAACGGTCCAGAGAACCAGCGGCCGACAGCCAGCGCCACATCCTTCACGCCATTCAAGGCACCATTCACGCCATTCCGAAATTTCTCCGAATGCTTGTAGGCGTAGGTAAACCCGGCAACGAGAGCGGCAACAGCAGCGATGGCCAGACCGATGGGGTTGGCAGACATGGCCGCTCCGACGGCCTTAATCCCGCCGCTGACAGCGCCGAAGGCCGTCTTGGCGATCGACATTCCCTTAAGCGCCAGGACGAAGGAACCCACGGAGACAGCCATGGTGCGCCACAGCTCGGGATGTTCCTGCAGGGACTTGCCAAGAGCCGACATGACCGGGGTGAGGGCCCGCACCACGGCAACAACAGCACCGAAGGCCGCCATGCCGGCCACCTTCGCGGCAGAAAGCGCCAAAGGACCGAAGGTGGCGATGACGCCATCCGCAGCAGACTTGACCTTGTCAAGGAAAAGCTTGATGGACGCCGCCGCCTCGCCGAGAGGCTCAGACCAGGCGGTCTCGACATCAGTGCCGCGACCCGTCCACCAGCCCACCCACACGTCCGTGACTTGCTGGACGAACTTCAACATGCTGCTGAACCCGGCCGACACCTTGGCACCAGCAGCCTCCGCGGCTGGTCCCAGATTGTCGATCTGGGAGGTGAGACCCTTCAACGCGCCTGGGGCCTGCTTAAATGCCCCCTCCTCCATCGACGCTCCGAGGCGACCGATAGCGGCACGCACATTATCCATAGCGCCGGTGAAGGTGTTACCTGACGACTTGGCAGCCCCGCCAACACCCTGCTCCATGGCCTTCTGGAACATGGCGAAATTGATCTGCCCCTTGGAGCTCATCGCATAGACCTCGGCGGAAGTCTTGTGCAGCGACTTGCTCAGCAAGGACACAATCGGGATGCCACGGTCAGAAAGCTGCTGAATCTCGTCGCCCTGCATTTTACCCGAGGTGGCAACCTTGGAGAAAATGGAGCCCATGTCGTCGAGCGACGAGTTGGTTACCGATGCGGCATCAGCGACTAGGCTGAGAGTGTGTTGTAGCTGCTGGCCAGGCTTGATTCCAGCGGCCACGGTGGACGCTGCGACGGTCGCCGCGTCGCCCATCCCGAACGCAGTGCCCTTCACCGAGGCAAGGGCGTTGTCCATGATCTGAGCGGTCTGCTTGCCGGTGTTGCCGAGCCCCTGCAAGGTCTGGGTAGCCTGGTCGATGCTCGACAGACGCTCGAAGCCCGACGACAAGCTCCGCTTGATCAAGCCGATGCTCGACGTGACGGCGCTGGAAGCGGCGTTCCCGAGGAACGACGCCTTGAACATCGCCCCGAAGGACGGGCCGTGCGACTTGAAGCCCTCCGTGAACTTCTTGCCGGACTTCCCGCCTGCCTCGCTGGCGTCGGCAGGAAGCCCCCTAAATGGGTTGCTAAGTTTAGCGCCGAGCTTCGAGAAAACCGTCCGAATCTTCCCCGCAGACCGCTCCGACTCAGTCGCAGACTTCTTCTCGGCAGCGGCCTGCTCCTGAACGGCAGCCTTGACCTTGTCCGATGCGTCGCCACGCCGCTTCTCAGCGGCAACAAGGTCCAGGTCTGCCTTCGCGGCACGCTGCTTCGCTCGCTCCAACCGATCCTCGGCTACCAGTACCTGCGACGACCCAGCCGCATACCGTTGTCGAGCCTCAGCGGCTTTAGCTTCGGCAATCTGCACCTGACGGGCGGCATTTTCCTGGGACTGAGACGCCTTCTGTGCGGCCTTCTCGGTCGCCTCAAACGCCTTTTGGGCAGACGCCGTGTTGGCCTTAGCCTTCTCGACTCCGGACGCCACGCCCGACGACAGCGCCCGGCCCATCTCCTGGCCAGCGCGTCCCGTAGCCTTCTGTGCCTGGCCTAGAAATTCCTCAATCTGGCGGGCGGGCTTGCCGTCAAAACCGACCGACAGTGACACATAACCTTGGGCAAGCTCAGTTGCCATCTGTCCTCCTCGGGCGATACCTGGCAGCCATGGCGTCAACCTCGCTGCGCGTCATCGGGTTTCCGAAATGCTGATAGGACTGGTTGTCTGGCTCATCCCAGGGGCGGGGGACGGGGCGCGGTCGTGCTCCCTTGCCGCCGGAGAGAGCCCACACCAGATCGTTGGCCTGGTCGACGCGCACCGCCGCCAGCATGGTGGCCACATCCCATGCGGAATGAGGGTCAAGAGCGGCAGCGAGGGGCGTGCCGGGCTCAGCCATGCGACAGACGACAAACACGTCCCGCCACGGTGTCCGGCCCGCCTCTGCGTCACGCAGTCTCAGACCCGCCCGGATGCACGCGTATTCGACTTCTTCGCGGTGCTCCGAGACGATGTCCCGGAGCCAGCAGATTCCGGGACGGTCATCTCCGACACCTCGCTAAGCTTGTCCGCGAAAGCCTCCATGAACGCCAGCGTGTCGGACTGGCGCCACTGCGAATCATCCACGCCGAGCAGCCTGGGAATGCTGAAGAGTCCGGAATAATGTTCCTCTTCGGCCTGCGAAAGCGCCTTGAGGACATCCATGCGCGGGTCTTCAAACTCGACCCGGTCAATTTCGTACTCGTGATCCTTGACGCGGATTACAACCTTGTCTTCTGACATGCCGTCGCCTTTCATTGAGTGCCGCCATTAAAGATGGCCCCGCGTGGCGGGCGCGGCGGCACGATAAACCCGCCACACGGGGAGTATATGGGTCACGCCGAAGCGGCACCGAGGTACCAGTTGAAGAACTTTCCGGCGCTGTCCTTGAACAACTCAATCGTGGTCTTAAAGGACACAACCTCAGTCTTCTTGAACGGAATCGAATCAATTCCGGTGATCTGACCGTCACCGATGTCAAGAACGCCATCACCGTTGGCGTCATGGAGACAGAACGCAAACTGGGCGTGAGGAAGAACCTCACCGGTGTACGAAATTGCGGTGACAGCACCAGACGTGCCCACCTTCACATTCCCGGCACCAAACAACGCCTTCCCGACCGCAGCAGACATCTGGTCAAACGTCACCTCAATGGAAGCCGAATTAGACTTCTGGATGACCGCAATGGTGTCAAGATTCCAATCAAGAACCTTGTCGGTAGAATTATCGAGCTTAACGTCGATGCCGTCATCGGCAACATAGCCGAGATCAATATATGCCGCATCAAGGGCCGCTGCGCCATCGGTGGGGCGCTTCGATCCGAGGGGTGCGTAGAACGCATAACCGGCCTGCTTAGGTCCTCCAACATGGACTTCAGCGGTGTTCTTGCCAGTGGTAGCCATAATGGCTCCTTTCATGGGGGTGCCGCCGCCATGAAAACGTATTCTGTTGTGTTATAGCTGGATAGTGATAGTAGCCGTCATGAAGTACCTGGGTAGCCCATCCTCGTCGGGAAACCAGGCGGGAGAAGCGCACTGCGCATCCACGATGAAGGTGCCCTGAAAAGCCCGTCCAGCCATCCCGTCCACTTCACGTTTCACCCTGTCAGCCAAAGCAGCTGCATCAGTCGATTCACTGGCGATAGCCGTCAATGTCACATGACGCTCATCAATGACATGCGATCGTGTCGCAGGCCCACCTGAGGCCCTCACCTGAACATGCCCCATCTTGGCAGCATTAGCCATTCCGGCTGGACGTTCCGTGGACACTGCGGCACCAACAAGGCCCGGCAGTGCAGCCACGAGGACGGACTCAACGTCAGCCATGATTGCTCTTCGTGCCGGACTTCTTGGGGGTTGGTTTATCCGCCGGAACGGCAAACCCGGACGAAATCATCGAATTTGCGCCAGCGCGTCCCAACTCGACAACCTCGCCAGACTCAACAACCTTCACCCATACCGTGTCGATATCGTCGCTCATGTCACCTCCTAGCAGATTCGAGACATGCCGTGAAACCATGCGGGTCATGCTGGACAAGCCATGTCGCAAACGCGGTATTCGGGCGCACCGTGTATCGCGCTCGGTTCACTCCAGGCTCAGTGACGACCACAAACGGGTCCTTTGTGTCCGCCGGATGTCGGCCAGACCTCGGATAGGCTCGCGCCCACTCGTTTGCGGCATCCCTGGCCCTCACCGCCATATCAAGCGTCACCTGATCGACAGCAGCGCTGCGAAGAATTTTGCGGAAACCATCATGATTGAGTTTTACCCTGACGTTAGCCATCTATTCTCCGAACCGAGAACTGATATCCAGGCTCAAAAGCAAACGGGCCGTGATTCCAGTCCTGAGACTCGCCCACAACCTCATATGTGACACAATCAATGGCTATCTGATCCTTGACAGCAGCAGGCCACGGCGACAGCACAACAAGCGTTGTGGCAACACGATTCGCCCCCTGCTCCGACGGTTCTGACGATGACGACTGATACCAGCCGAACACCTTACGAACCTCCGGCGCAGCCCACCCGTGAAACGGGTTGCCGTGTAAATCGAGTGTGTCGTCGTCGATGCTGGCGCTGTGGGTAACGGTGCGCCGGGCGATCACGGCTGCTCCACAAGGTCAATGGAGGCCGCCGTCGCCACCCCAACGCCCATCCGGGCTTTCTCGGCCCGAGTGAGAAACAGGTCACCGGTCGGGTTGGCAAACGACATCTGCTGAGTGAACGGCCCGGCGGTCTCGTTGAAGCTCGACACCCCATCGGGCAGATCGACATCCACACTCATGGCACGGCGCACCACGGCGCAGCAGATCGCCAGGAGCGTCTGGTCCGACACCTGCCCCCAGCCGGGAATCGTGTCCCGGATGAGGGCGGAGGCGTCACCCAGAAGCACGGCGGCACGGCCCTGCTCGGCCTCCGACAAACCACGCCACCGCGCCTCCAGATCAGACACGGTGGCGAACGGGATATCTGCCATGATCAGGAACCGCTGCCAGACGGCTTCGGGGCGGCTTCCTTCACCAGCGCAAACTTGTCGGTGAACACGTACCAGCCGTAGACGATCTCCAGACGCAGCGCGATCTGGTTCTTGCGGGCAAGATCACCCTGGCCGTCCGGGTCACCACGGTCGATGAGGGTCACGGGGATGTTGCGCTGAACACCCCAGCGCAGACCATTGGTCCAGTCACCGACGATGGCGCGCACACCGGTGTCCTGAGCCTCGGGGCGGCCAGAAACCGAGTTGGACTGGGCGGTCTGCAACCCCATGAACGAGGTGATGTCGGTGCCAAAACCCAGCTGCGGGTAGCGCGGCTGGGAGGTGGCGCCCGATCCGTCCTTCACCTTGAGGCTGGACAGTTCCCAGGAGAACGCCGGATCCAAGGCGGCACCGGTCACAGTGACGGGCTTGTCTTGGTTGATGAGCATGCCAACGGCGTTGCGGAACTGGTCGTCGGCGTCGGTCTTGGCGTCGGCGGTCACGGCATTGGTGGACGCCCCGATGTAATTGCTCCACCCAGCTACCTTGGAGCCGGTGAGCGGGTTGATAGCGTGGATGACGCCAAAATCGAGGGCGCGAGCAAGGGCAGTAGAGCCGGAACCGGCAAGGGTCTGCAGAACACCAAGCTGGTAGTCCTCGTCGGCCCACTTCACTTCCTCGGAGAACCGCATCGTCACCTGTGCCTTGTGGGGCACGGCGGTAACGGAGGTGAAGGAGCCGCTGGTGGACGACTTTTCACCGTTCTCTTCGACGAACTCCGCCTTGGGTACGTCGTTGAACACCAGGTAGTCGACGTTTCCGAAGCGCATCGGGTCGGATCCGGACAGCCGGGACACGACGGATCCCTGCTGGGCTTGAGTGATCATGCCGGCTGCGATTTCGCGAGGCAGCAACGGCTTTGTGTCGGACAGTGAGAACACGGACATGATATGTCCCCTTTCGAATCAGTCCCGGCCAAACAGTTGGCGCATGAACGTGGACGTTGTGTCGGATGCGTTGGGGGTGCGAGTGTGATCGATCACCGGGTGCGTCTTGCGGGCCTCGGCAGCCCAGGTGGTCAGCGCCTCAGCAGAGGAACGCATGGCCTCCAAGGTGTCCCCTGTGAGCAGGTTCGCCGGAACACCGGTGTCGGAGGACACCTCGTCTGCCCAGCTACGCCGCTGCTCGGCAGCCTCGAAACGTTTGATCGTGGCCTGGGCGTCGGCCAGCTTCTCAGCATCGGTGCGCTGGGCATCCTGCAACTCGGCCAACTGCCGTGCGGCGTCATGGTTGGCCTTCGCCCGTGACTCCCACTTGCGCGCCTCGGCCTTCCAGTCGGTCTCGGCAGGCTTGGACTCGTCGGTCTGCGGTGCAGCATCCTGAGTCTGCGTCTCGACAGTCTCGGTGGTTTCGGACATGATCGTCACCCCTCCTAAGGGTTGATGGGTGCCATGCGGCAATGAGGCCCCGCCGTGCGGCAGGGCACGACAAGCAGCCCTCGCACCACACGGTGAAGGGCTGGTCGAAAACTAGTGGGCCACTGGAACGATGGTTCAGTAGGTGTCAGTCGACATGGACACCATCGGTGTATTGGTCCGGATTGGCACGGCGCATCGCGGCGAGAGTGTCTGTCTCTGATCCGCTGCCTGCACGGGCGCGACCCTGCTCATACAAGGCCAGGTAGGCGTCGGGGTCGTAGCCTTGCAGCTGTGGTGTCGACCCGCGCTTGCCAAACGATGGGACGATGGCGCAGTCGCAGCCGGAGTGATACCTGGTGAGACCACCGGCAGAGGCTTTGCTGGCATACACCCAGCCGCGTGAAGCGAGCATGGTACAGAACGTGCATGTCCTCGCGCCTTGCGGCACCCGGGCATATCTGATGCAGGCCCTGTCGTCTGCAGCGTTTCCGGTGATCGTTGCGGACGCACCGGTGCGCACCCAACGGTCCAAGGATTGCGTGAGCGTGGCGACGGTTTCCTCCGGGTGGCTTCCCCACAGGCTTCCGGCCGCCCATTTTACGGTTCCCCTGATCCGGTCCCGGTTGACCGGTTTCTCGGGGCGCGGCGTGAACGGTTTCGTCACACCGGATTTCCTGCGCATCTGCTCATACCATTGCGCGGCAGCCACGCCAGACAGTCGGCTGTAATCAACCCCCAGGGCATCCACGACCTCGATCAGATCGTCCCTGGTCTGCTCTGGACGGCTGGGGTCCATGAGCTTCCAGGCACGTGCCAGATCGCGGCCTGCAAGCCAAGACAGGGTGGTGGTGGCTTTGCGCTGCCTGGCAACATCGGCTGGAGTGATGACACCCACTACCGTTCATCCTCTGCTGGCTGCTCCGGGCTGGAGGCAACCGCCTGAGCCAAATACCGTTCATCGATATTGGTATCGGCGAGGCGATTCAGCAGCCCATTCTGCGACCATTCGGCCTGCATCTGCTCGATCTCTGAGGTGGTGAACCCGGCGCGCTGCAGAGCCACCGTCGTCCCGGCAACCTTAGGCAGGGCCGACACCGTCTTGACGATGAAATCGCTGGAGGCCTGCGGAGACACATAGCGTGCCGGTGTCCACGACAGGTGGACGTTCCACGACTCCTCCGGTGGGGCATCCAAGCCTTCCGCAACTATGAGAACATCCTGCAGGATGCGCAGCAGGGGACCGTTGAACACCCTCCACTGGTACTCGGCCTCATCGGAAAGGGCCACTTCGGCGGCCTGCATGGCCTCCGCTGATGCCGGATTGTCGGCAAACAGCCCCACCGACGACTGAGGCAAACCAGTGGCTGCACAAAAGTTCTGGGCCAGCTGCCGATACATGCTCAGATGCGGCTCCATCGACATCTGTGTGAACTGGCCAACCGTCGGATTCTCGCCCTCGTCGTTGGGAGACAAGGCGAGGACACGACCAGTGACAGCACGCCACCTGTCCTGCATCGCCTCCATCTGATCGGCAGAGACACCCAGCACGTAGCGCTGCGGGGAAGCAAAGAACTCAGCCGAGGTCTCCGCCCTGACAAGGGTTCTCACCGCGGCGTCAGTGAGATAGCGCACCTCGCGGGAGATACGAGAATGGCCGAACGGCCTAGAGATCTCGGGGGAGTAGACCAGCGGCTCCACCATGATCCGCCGCGACGGGTTGTCAAGGCGCTCCACGGACCACACATGCTTCTCGGCGGTGGCGATGATCGTTGCATCCAGCGTGTGCAGGATGAACCGGGAAGGCTCCGATGTCACCAAGCCAGGAATGTCGGCGTCCTGCTCGATGGTGTCGGTGATCTCCAGGGCGGCGTCGATCATGCCGGAGCGGGCATTCCAGTGGGCGGTCGTCCACAGGCCGTCGCGGGCACGCACCACCACCGGTGGCTCACCTGCCGACTCATCACCCGGGGCAACCGTGAGGAACGACACTGAATGCTTGTAGGCGGCCGTGATCGCCTGTATCAGGGTCAAGGTGAAGTCGTTGCGCTGCAGGATGCCACCGATGTCGAACGGGTCGATCTGCCCACCCAGCGTGTAGCCCTCCCAGACGTGCTTGCGGGCCAGCGCCTGCACCGCCTTGGCAGGCCACCCCAGGGCGGCGCGAGTGCGTGCCATCTGAGGGGGAACCGAGATGCCCAAGTCCTGCAGGGCACGGTGCCCTGCATAGTAGGTGTCGAGCAGGAGATTCTTCGGTGTCGTGCGTGCCAACGTGGCCCACAAGCCGGACAGGGTGCGCTGCTCGTCGTCAGACAGGCCAGCCACCACGGGTGTACTGGAGAACATCACAGGATCGTCACCCCTCCTCGATGACCGGGACGCCGCTTCGTTGTCGCAGCACCCCAATGGGCCAACGTCACTGCATCCAGCAGGCTCGCATCCGACCCGGGCGGTGCCGCCCAGCCGAACCCTCCACGGGTGCCGATCTTGCGGCGTGTCACCGTTGTTGCCTGCTGGTCTAAGAGTTCATTGTCCACATGTCGCAGCGTGCCGTCGCGCAGGCCGGCAAGCAGGCCCGCATGGGCTGCTGTCACCTGGTCCACTGACGGGGTCCAGATGACGCGGGCGGGAACCTTCGCGGAACGCAGCTGGTCCACCAGCCACGCCGAACCCGACTTGCCATCCACGACGATCTGAGATGTGTTGGCGAGCCGGTCTGGATCGGTGAGGAAGTCCACCAGCCAACCGGTGCCCTCTCCGGTCGAAGCCTGACGCACACCATCGACAACGATCAGTTTGGCGTCCTGCTTGACGGCAACACCCAGCCCGACGGCTGCACCGTCTGCGGAGAACTTCACTGCCCAGCAGCGCGGTCCATCACCGGCCCGGTCTATCGTCGCGTCCATCCATGCCTGACGGTCGATGGCGGTCGAAACCGTGTCGGAGTCCCAGATTCCCATGCCCTCTCGGCGGAACGACTCCTCACCCAGCTGGCGGCGCATACGCAAAATGGCCGCCTCTGAGGTGCGGCGGGGAAACGACGGATTCGCCCTGGCCCACACCTTCCGGTCCGACAGGTCGGCATCGTCGGGGGCGCCAATCTCAACATAGGTGCCACCCACCATGTCGCCCTTCAACGCAGACCGACGGAACTCGATGAACGCCTCGGCAGGGTCGGTGGGGCGCGGCGGGGTGCCGATACGGATGGCCAGCCCCAGATCGGACGTGTTCAAGGTGGGCACCATGCCATCCAGGGCCTTCTGCGACAGAATCTGAGCCTCATCGAACACGATCAGATCCACGCCGGGAATACCGCGACCGAACCCGGCCTCGCGGGCACCGAACAGGATGCGCGACCCAGATGTGAACTCCAAGGCCTGCTTGCCGTTGCCGGCGCGCACCTTCGACACGTGCTGCGACAGGCCCGGCCGGTTGGCAAGGTTCTGCAACGCCAGAAACGTCTCATCCGAGGTGCGAGTGTGGTGGGCAGTCCAGATCATCATTCCGTCGGCGATCACCGCAGCCAGACCGAACACCAGAGCGCCTACCGTGTAGGTTTTGCCCACCTGACGAGGGATCGACACCTCCACGCCATCAACCTTGTTGACGAACTCGCCATTGGCGTCCTGGGCGAGGATGAGGCGAGCCAGATCATCCTGCCAGCGGTCGAAGCCCATACCGGCCTGCTCGCACACCTGGCGGGCCATCGGCCATGCCGTCGAGGCAATCCCGTCAGGGTAGACAAGGTGCTTAGCTATCGAGGACAGGTGGGGTTCAGACACCCGTCCAGCCTTCGGTGCCTACCGCCTTGCGGACCTTCGAGACCTGCGGGGTCACCGGGGCAGTGGCGCCTGCCAGCGCACCAGCCTTCTCGGCCTTGTCCAGCAGGGACTCCAGGGACTTCAGTGCTGCCGTGCGGTCGCGGGCAGCCTGATCGGGATCCTCGGCGATGGAGGCTGCCGTCTGGAACATGGCGTCCAGGATGCGCAGCTTGTCGCCTGACTTGTAGGCCGTCTTGATCTTCTCGGACCTCACCCGACGACGTGGCGACGGAGTTTCGTCGGTGACGAGCTTCAAAGCCATGTCTCACCTCCGTGCAAGGGTATTCAATGCTGTGAAAAAAGTTTCATTTAACGATGTTCAGTACCACCGAGTCATCGTGGAATCCCTCGGGGAGAGATCTCGCTATGCCGTGGTGAAGCGGGATTCGGCGGGGGGAGGGCCGTGCCCCCGGTCACCACTGGTTGCGGTGGTCGATGCCCTCCACCCGTCGGAAGCGTTGATGTTTGCGTGAGACGCCGTTGCCTCTGGATTGGTTGCATCGCCTGCAGATAATGCGGATGTTGTCGAGTCGGTCTGAACCACCGAGCGAATGCGGGATGATGTGGTCGGCTTCGGGGCTTGCTGGCGTGCGGCTAATGTCCCATCGCAGCGGTACTCCGCAGCTCGGGCAGTGTGTGAGTCCTGCTGCTCGTGCTCGGCGTTTGGCTGTTGCTGCGTTGTTAATCCAGTTCGCTGTTCCAGTTCTCGATGTTGTCATGAGAACTCTTCTCTTGTGGAAGCTTCAGCGATATTGATGTCGTCATGCATGTCAGATGCCTCGAAGGCTGCCGTCGCATGGCACAGTCGTCCCGTCGCCTGTCACCATAGCACGTTTATGCGGCTTGATCACGATCTTCGATGGCGTTAGCGATGTCGGGCCAGAGGCGGGCGATGACATCCCACGGGTAGAACCTCGGCGGCTGCATGTGTGGCGCTGGTTTGATGTGGCCGCGCCGGTGCCACTGGTTGAGGCGTTTGCGTTGGATTGGCAGCTGTGTGGCGAGCTCAGCTGCTGTCATGGGTGGGTGGTGCCGCCATTTTTTCTCCATGGCTGCCGGCCCTGGGTATTCGTGGCGTTGGCCCTCGGGTTGCCAACGGGTGGCGGTGCAGGCGAGGACGGGGCCGTCGATCTCGCAGGGCGCCCCGCAGTCGGGGCAGGGGATGCGTTTAGGTGGGGTGAGTCCTACGGCGCGGGCTAGGTGGGCGTATGTGGCGGCAATGGTGTCATCGACCATGGCCATGTCGTAATCGTCGAGCCAGGCCCGCGAGTCGGCCCATACGCCTGCCAGCCAGGCGCACTCGGTGGCCCAGGTCAGGCCGCATGGCTGGGGGTGTGCGGCGCGGGTGTCGGGGTCGATGGCCTCCCAGATGACTCTAGAGGCCTCTCCGGCGAGGGTGCGCAGCATGGGCGGCTCCCATCCTGGGGTGGGCAGGATGTCGAGGCGTGACACGTCCAGGGGCGGGCGTGATCCTGGCACGTGGCGGGTGCGGGTGGACTCGCCGTCAGGGTTGCGGGTGCCGTCGAGGGAGTGCAGTTCGGCGACGAGGTTGGGCATCTGCTGGATACGGCCGAGTGGGTCGGTGGCGGGGATCCATGCGAGGAGTCTGGTCACTGGTCCTCTCCGATGGCTGCGAGGATGATCTGCTCTGGTGGGTCGTCTGTGGTGCGGGCTAGGTGGATCATGTGGGCGAGGGCTGTCGCATAGGTTTGTGCGGTGAGTTGGTTGGCTGCGGCGATGCGGTCTTGAATGCCTAGTCTGACCATGTCTGCGAGGCCTTTGTGGGCGCGGTCGATGGCGCGTTCGTAGACGGTTACGGCGGCGCGAACCTCCTCGGCTCCGGTGATGGGGTTGGCTCGGGTCCATGAATCGGTGACCTCGGCGAGTTTGGCGCGGGCGAGGTCAAGGAACGCGACCTGTTCTCCAACGATGCGGGCGAGTTGTTGGGTTGGGTTGTCGGCGGGGGTGACATCCATGCGGGTGAGTTGCCCCCGGACCTTGGCTTCGAGGACGTTCGCAGAGGCGGCGCGTCGGGCGTGGGGCTCTGAACCGCCGTGCATGCGGCAGCGTTTCCCGCCTTTGATGGGGCGTTGTTTGCAGGGTTTTCCGCTGCGTGTTTTCGCTCCGCAGCGGTTGGCATGGGGGGTTGTCGAAGAGTGGCCTTGTTTGGGGGGTGTCGTTTTCGCCATGGGTTCGCCTCCTCTCATGCCATCCGCGATTGGGTGAGCATTTTTCGTATCTCTTCCCGGTATTTGTGCGACTTTTCTGGGGATAGTATATCGGATTCTATAGCCGGTACATCGTCATTGTTGCGTGCTATTTCTCGGCCTCCGCTGCGTGCCCATTGTAGATATTGTTGCGGGTCTGTTGGTGGTGGCGTTTGTGGTGGGTTTCGTTCGTAGGTGTCGGCTTTTGTTTTGCGTGCCTGGTTGAGGATTTGTCGGGGGTCGATGAATAGCGGCCTGGAGTCGTGGTTGCGGGCGATGGCTGTGATGGCGGCCATGGCGTCGTCGTAGCTGATGTCGGCGAGGATGGGCTGCCAGGCGTCTGGGGTGTATCTGTCGATCTTCTGGGCGGGGCAGATGGCCTGGATGGTGTAGGTGAGCTGGACGGTCTCGACGTGGTTCATGCGATCACCTGGCCTGTCGTGCTGCGATGGCCTCGGCGCTCATGGTTATTCCGCTCGTCCAGTAGCCGTCAGCATTGCGAGCCATGCCTTTGGCGATCATCTCGTCGGCGGTGAGGCAGCGGCGGCGGTTTGGGCCAGCTGTGACGCCGTGGTCGCCTTTCCGGTGCATGTCTCCGGCTGTCGTGCTGGCGAACGTTTGATGGCAGACGCGGCAGTGCTCGGTGCGTGATCCGTGCATCTGGTCATGGCAGACAGGGCAAGTGAAGTTCATGGTCGTGGTGCGGTTCCCCCCAGATCGTGGAGGGCTTGCGGCTACGCGGCGTCCGGGACGGGCGTCGCGGTGGTCTGCTCGTAA
>OFLU01000033.1_pt1 | contig 103445 bp, 96 predicted proteins | sample 1540841 | NCBI WGS metagenome assembly OFLU01 (sample SAMEA4413044, study PRJEB24355) | metagenome | biome: human; feature: gut; material: faeces | place: United Kingdom | collected 2010 | reverse complement strand
TCTCCAGCGATAAAGTGGATGCCGTGATCGGGGAAGTCACCTCCTCCAACACCCTGGCGATGACCAAAATCGCCGACGACAGCAAAACGCCGCTGGTCTCCTCCACCGCCACCAACGACCGCGTCACCCGCAACCATCCCTACGTCAGCCGGGTCTGCTTCTCGGACAGCTTCCAGGGGGTGGTCGGGGCCAATCTGGCCTCCCGCGATCTGAAAGCCAAAACCGCCGCCATCGTGTTTGACAGCAGCAACGACTACTCCGTCGGCCTGGCGAAAGCGTTCCGCACCCAGTTCCTGAAAAACGGCGGCACCATTCCCATCGAGGTCCAGGCCCCGGGCGGCAGCAAGGACTTTAAAGCCCAGCTGGCGAGCGTCAAGGCGAAGAATGTCGACATGATTTACATGCCGATCTACTACACCGAAGGGGCGCTGATTGCCGTGCAGTCTAAACAGCTGGGGCTCAACAAACCGGTGGTGGGCGGCGACGGTCTGGCCGCGGATCAGGTCTTCTTCGATGTCGGTAAAGACGCGGTCAACGGCTATATGACCACCGATTATTACTCGCCGAACGCCAAAGAGCAGACCCCGGCGGGGGAAACCTTCATCAAAGCCTGGGAAGCTAAATACCAGCAGCCGACCCATACCTGGGGCGCAATGGCGGCGGACGCCTATAACGTCATCGTCAACGCCATGAACCAGTGCAGCGATCCCCACGATCGGGTCTGCGTGAATGAAAAAATCCGCGCCACCAAAGATTTCCAGGGCGTGACCGGCATGCTGACGTTACAGAACGGCGATGCCATTCGCAGCGCGGTCATCAACGAAGTGAAAGATGGCAAGCTGGCGTTTCGTACCGTGGTTAACCCTTAAGTTGTGACGAGGCTACAAAATGGACGGCGCCATTTTTCTCCAGCAAGTGGTCAATGGAATGAGTCTTGGGGGCATGTACGCCCTGATTGCCATCGGTTATACGATGGTTTATGGCGTGCTGCGGCTGATCAACTTCGCCCATGCGGACGTGATGATGGTCGGCGCGTTTAGTACGCTGTTTTTATTTTCTTCGGTTGGGCTACCCTTCGGGGTAGCCGTTTTCCTGACCCTCGGGCTGTGCGGCCTGTTTGGTATGCTGATTGACCGGGTCGCCTATCGTCCGCTGCGTCAGGCCTCGAAAATCTCCATGCTGATCACCGCCATCGGCGTCAGCTTCTTTCTCGAAAACCTGTTTAACGTACTGTTTGGCGGCAGCTCGCGCTTCTTCTCCGCCCCTGACTTTTTCAACCAGACCCGGGCCTTCGGCAGCGTCATCATTACCAACGTGGCGTGGATTGTGCCGCTGATCACCGTCCTGCTGCTGCTGGCGATCCTCTGGCTGCTGTACCGCACCCGCTATGGGATGGCGATCCGCGCGGTGGCCTTTGACGTCAACACCGTGCGCCTGATGGGCATTGACGCCAACCGGATCATCTCCCTGGTCTTCGCCCTCGGCAGTAGTCTCGCGGCGCTCGGCGGCGTGTTCTACTCCATCAGCTACCCGACGATCGATCCCCTGATGGGCGTGCTTATCGGCCTGAAGGCCTTCGCCGCCGCCGTGCTGGGCGGGATCGGCAGCGTCACCGGCGCGGTGCTGGGCGGCTTTATCCTCGGTTTTACCGAAGTGGTCGCCGTGGCGATCTTCCCCGAACTGGGCGGCTATAAAGACGCTTTCGCCTTCCTGTTCTTGATTCTGGTCCTCTTGTTCCGCCCGGTCGGCATTATGGGCGACGAACGTCTGGAAAGGAGCCGTTTCTGATGCTCAACGCGACGACGACCGCCGGGGCGCAGCTGCGCAACCTGGTCATTATTGTCATCTGTATCGCGCTGCTGGCCGGAATCAACGTGGTTTTCAATGACTACATTGTTCGTGTCATCAGCACCATTTTTATCTTTATGATCCTCGCGGTCAGCTACAACCTGATCAACGGCGTGACCGGCCAGCTGTCGCTGGAGCCGAACGGCTTCGTGGCGGTGGGCGCCTACGTCACCGCCCTGCTGATCCTCTCCAGCGACAGCAAGGTAGACATGTTTGAAATGGCCGCCCCCAGCCCGTGGATCCTCAGCCTGCACGCGGGCTTCCTCCCTGCCCTGCTGATAAGCGGCCTGTGCGCGGCGGCGCTGGCGGTGTGCCTCGCCGTGCCGGTCTTCCGGGTACGTGGCGACTACCTGGCCATTGTCACCCTCGGCTTTGGGTTTATCATCAAGATCCTCGCCATTAACAACCCGCAAATCACCAACGGCGCCATCGGGCTGAACGATATTCCGCAGCAGCCGCATCTCCTGTTCTGGTGCGGGCTGTTCGCCCTGCTGGCCACCGGCATGATCCTCCAGCTGGTGTGGTCGAAGTATGGCCGGATGATGAAAGCTATTCGCGACGATGAAGATGCGGCGATCGCCATGGGGGTCAACACCTTCCGCATTAAAACCTGCGCCTTCGCCACCAGCGCCTTCTTCGAAGGGATCGGCGGCGGTCTGCTGGCTTCCCTGCTGACCACCATTTCCCCGGGGCTGTTCGACTTTATGCTCACCTTCCAGCTGCTGATTATTATCGTCCTCGGCGGGCTCGGCAGCACCACCGGCGCCCTGCTCGGCACCGTGCTGGTGGTCGGCAGCGGCGAGTGGCTGCGCTTCCTCGATCAGCCGCTGCAGTTCTTCGGTCACGATCTCGGCGCGTACCCGGGCCTGCGAATGGTGGTCTTCTCCCTGCTGTTGCTGATCATCATGCTCTTCGCCCGCGAGGGGCTGCTGGGGAAAAAAGAGATTTGGCAGACCGGAAGAAGGAGCGGCGGCTATGGCGGAAAATAACGTTATCCTGCAGGTGCAGGATGTCACCATGCAGTTCGGCGGCCTGCGGGCCATCGACAACGTCAGCTTCCATGTTGACGAGGCGGAGATCTTTGGCCTTATCGGCCCTAACGGCGCGGGCAAAACAACCCTGTTTAACGTCATTACCGCCAACTATAAACCCACCAGCGGCAGCGTCACCCTGGCGGGCACGTCGCTGAAGGGCCTGAAGCCCAACCAGGTGGTGAACGCCGGGATCGCCCGCACCTTCCAGAATATCCGCCTGTTTAACTCCATGACGGTGCTGGAGAACGTGATGGTCGGGCTCGACCGCGCCAGCCGCTACTCGCTGCTGGAGGCGGCCCTGCATATTGGTCGCTACTTTCCGGCCGAGCGGGCGGCGAAAGCCAAAGCGATGGCCATCCTGGAGGATATCGGCATCGCCCACTTCGCCCATATGCAGGCCACAAACCTAAGCTATGGCAACCAGCGCAAAGTGGAGATCGCCCGCGCGCTGGCCACCGCGCCGAAGCTGCTCCTGCTCGATGAGCCGGCCGCCGGGATGAACCCGAAGGAGACCGAGGATCTGGCGGAGCTGATCTTCCGCATGCGCCATGACTATCAGCTCAGCGTCCTGTTAATCGAGCACGATATGCCCTTCGTCAACCGCCTGTGCGAGCGGGTGATGGTTCTGGAGTACGGTAAGCCGCTGTTCAGCGGCCTGATGGCCGAGGCGATCCAGCATCCGGACGTCATTTCCGCTTATCTGGGAGAAGCCAATTATGCTTAACGCCCGGGAACTGAAGGTCTTTTACGGCGTGATCCAGGGTCTGAAGGGCGTCGATATCGATGTCTATGACCGGGAAATCGTCACCCTGATCGGCAGCAATGGCGCCGGTAAAACCTCCACCCTGAACGGGATCGTCAACCTGGTGCGCTCCAGTGGGCGCGTCAGCTTCCTCAACGACGATATCTCACGCAGCCAGACCCACCAGATCGTGCGTCGCGGGCTGGCGCTGGTGCCGGAGGGACGGCGCGTCTTTACCAACCTGACCATCGAAGAGAACCTGCGCATGGGCGCTTACAATAATCTCGCCGGCTACGCCCGCCTGCGCGATCGCATGTACGCCCTCTTTCCGCGGCTCAAGGAGCGGCGCCATCAGATGGCGGGCACCATGAGCGGCGGCGAGCAGCAGATGCTGGCCATCGCCCGGGCGCTGATGAGCGAGCCGGTGTTATTGATGCTGGATGAACCGAGCCTCGGGCTGGCGCCGAAAATTGTCGGCGAGCTGTTCGGCATCATTAAGCAACTGCGCGAAGAGAATATGACGGTGCTGCTGGTGGAGCAGAATGCGACGGCCGCGCTGGCGATCGCCGATCGGGCGTATGTCCTGGAGAATGGCCGGATCACCTTGTCAGGCGCGGCGCGGGAGATGCTGACTAATCCGGAAATTAAGCGGATGTATCTGGGGGGATAGGCATGGTCAAAACTGCCTGGGCTGCGGCGGCGCCTCCCGCGATGCCGCAACCTCAGGCAGTCTCTTGCTACACAAAGCACACCTCGTTCCAGTAGGCTTCTCGCGTCCTGCGTCGCTCAGTATGTCTTATCATGACGGAACCACCGGGTTTCCACGTTGCCAATGTCCACGCCGTAGAGGCTGGCTACCGGCAGGATCGCCTCCATGACGCGCTGGGTATCCTGCTGTCCGGCTTCACCGTTGGACAAAAAAGCCAGCCAGCCCGTTAACCGTTGCCACAATGCCACTTTCGTTTTCTCCTCAGTCGGGAAGCGAATCGCCTGGGTCTATTTCAACCACAGTTGGCCGGGCGCGGGAAATATTAATTCCGAATTTGCAATCCTGGCTGGCGCATATTACCCCCGGTCCTATCACCCTCTCCCTGGCCCTCTCCCTGAGGGAGAAGGGACCGCCCGGCAGTCGTTGCCGTCCTGGTAAAACGCCAGCGGCGCATAAAGAATACCCATAGGTTTGTTAAGTTCTTTTTGGTTATAGATAAGAATTTTTTCTTCTTTGCCGCCGACGGGCAATTTGTGGGAGCGTGATGTCCACAAAACAAAACAGGGATTCAGGGGAAAAACTATGCGCAATAAAACCACAAAAATCGCACTGGCGCTGGGTATGCTGCTGCTCGCCTCGCAGGCACAGGCGGACCAGCTGGCTGACATCAAAGCCGCCGGCGTCGTAAAAGTCGCCACCTTCGACGCCAACCCGCCGTTCGGCTCTGTGGACGCCAAAACCCACCATATCGTCGGCTACGACGTCGACTTTGCCCAGGCGCTGGCGAAAGCGCTCGGCGTCAAACTCGAGCTGGTGGCCACCAACCCAGCCAACCGTATTCCGCTGCTGCAGTCCGGCAAAGCCGACCTGATCGTCGCCGACATTACCATCACTCCGGAGCGGGCCCAGGTTATTGATTTCTCAACGCCGTATTTCGTCACCGGCCAGCAGTTCCTCGTGCCGGCCGGCTCTCCGGATAAGCTCGATGAGTACAGCAAAGCGCGCATCGGCGCGGTGAAAGGCACCACCGGCGAACAGGCCCTGCACCAGCGTTTCCCGCAGGCTCGCGTCCTCTCCTATGACGATATTCCGCTGGCCCTGACCGCCCTGCGCAACGGCAACGTCCAGGCCATCACCCAGGACAGCACCATCCTCGCCGGTCTGCTGGCGGAAGCGCCGGATAAAGCCAAGTTTAAAATTCTGCCCGACCTGCTCAGCAAAGAAGAGATTGGCGTGGGCGTGAAGAAAGGCGAACCGGCCCTGCTGAAGGCCGTCAACGATGAGCTGGTGAAGCTGGAGAAAACCGGCGAAGCCGCGAAAATTTACGATGTCTGGTTTGGCCCTGCCACTAAAACGCCGCAGCCGCGCGCCTTTACCATAGAAGCGAAATAATATGTTCTCGGGTTTACTCTCCCACTCCGCGGCTCCGGCCGCGGATTTTTCACGTCTGCAGCGCGCCAGCATTACGTTCCGTGATGTGGCCAAGCGCTACGGCGATCATCAGGTACTTAACGCCATCAACCTACAGGTCGAGCCCGGCGAAGTAGTGGCGATCCTCGGCCCTTCCGGATCGGGAAAATCGACGCTGATCCGCTTGATCAACCAGCTCGAATCCTTAAGCGGCGGCGAGATCCTGATCGACGGCAAACCGACCAGCCGGCTGAGCGGCAGCGCCTTGCGCCAGCTGCGCAGCCGCGTCGGCTTTGTCTTCCAGCAGTTCAACCTTTATGCCCACCTGACGGCGCAGGAGAACATCACTCTGGCGCTGGAGCGCGTTCATGGCTGGGAAAAAAGCGCGGCTCAGGCGCGGGCGCTGGCGCTGCTGCGTCAGGTCGGACTGGAAGAAAAAGCGCAGCAGATGCCGGCGCAGCTCTCCGGCGGCCAGCAGCAGCGGGTGGCCATCGCCCGCGCCCTGGCCTCCTCGCCGCAGATTATCCTGTTCGATGAGCCCACCTCGGCGCTCGACCCGGAGATGATCGGCGAAGTGCTGCAGGTGATGAAAACCCTGGCCCACAGCGGGATCACCATGCTGGTGGTGACCCACGAGATGCAGTTTGCCCGCGAAATTGCCGACCGGGTGGTGTTTATCGACGGCGGCGACATCCTCGAAGTCGCCCCGCCGGCTGAGTTTTTCGCCCATCCGCAGCATGCCCGCGCGCGGCGTTTTCTGCAGAAGGTGCTGGATCCGCTGCACCAGGAGAGCCTCGAGTGACGCCGATGCTTGACTGGCACGGCGTCCTGAGCGGGCAGCCGTTGCAATGGATTATCTCTGGTTTTCTCACCACCGTCTGGGTCAGCGTCGCCGGGATCCTGCTCGCCACCCTGCTGGCGGTCCTGCTGCTGGCCCTGCGCCTCGGCGGCGGACGCGCGGGGCGCGGACTGGTGGCCGCGTGGGTCTCGTTGTTTCGCAATACCCCGCTGCTGGTCCAGCTGCTGTTCTGGTACTTTGCCGCCTGGAACCTGCTGCCGCTGGCGGTGAAGGAGGTGGTGAACGACGAACACGCCTGGTCCATTCTGCCGGGCAACGTCTGGTGGCTGACGCCGGAGTTCCTCTGCTCAATGTGGGGGCTGGGGGTCTTTACCTCCGCCTTTCTGGTGGAAGAGATCGCCTCCGGACTGCGCGCCGTCAGCCCCGGGCAGCGGGAAGCCGCGCTGTCGCAGGGCTTTACGCCGTGGCAGGAGCTGCGCTTTATCCTCCTGCCGCAGGGGCTGGCCAACGCCTGGCAGCCGATTGTCGGCCAGTATCTTAACCTGATGAAACTCTCATCGCTGGCCAGCGGCATCGGCTTTGCGGAACTGACCTATCAGGTGCGGCAGATTGAGAGCTATAACGCGCACGCCCTGGAGGCGTTTGCCGTCGGAACCGCGCTGTACCTGGCGCTGGGGGTGGCGATGGGCGTGGCGCTCACGCGTCTCGGCCCGGGAAGAAAACTGCAACGGAGCGCCCGACATGAACGCTAATCTGGCGGTGATCGCCGATAACCTCGATTACCTGCTGTGGGGCCGACTGGCGGAGGGCCAGCCCGGCGGCGTGGCGCTGACCCTGCTGATGGCCATCGGCGCCACCCTGCTGGCGCTGCCGGGAGGCATTGCGCTGGCGGGCCTGGCCTGGCGCTACGGCGGGCTGGTGCGGCGTCTGCTGTTTCTGTGGGCGGAAATTATCCGCGGCATCCCGCTGATATTTGTCATCTTCTGGCTGTGGTATCTGCTGCCGATGCTGACCGGCGGCGATCTGCCCGGCGCGGTGACCGTGACCCTGGCGCTGGCGTGGTTTACCGCCGCCTCGGTGATGCACTCGGTGCTGGCCGGGCTGCAGTCGCTGCCGAAAGGACAGTATGAGGCGGCGCTGACCCAGGGGTTCGCTCCCGGGCAAACGCTGCGCCTGGTGCTGCTCCCGCAGGCGCTGCGCAACGTTCAGCCGTCGCTGGTGGGGATCTTTATCGGCCTGCTGAAGGACACTTCGCTGGCGTTTATCGTCAACGTCCCGGAGCTGACCACCGTGGCCGGCCAGGTCAACAACCGGGTGCAGATCTATCCCCTGGCGATCTTCGTCTTCACCGGCGCGGTGTACTACCTGCTGTGCTGCGGTCTGAGCCTGCTGGCCAGCCGGCGCTTTACCCGCCGCGCGACCACCAGATAAGGCTCACTCCGCGGGACGGGGCTTCAGCGGACAGGTATCGCTGATCTTAATAAATTTGTCGTTATAGACCAGATAGTGGTTCCCCGGCTGGCGCAGCGCCGGCTGGCGAACCACGTCCCCGGGACGCAGATACCACGCGTCCCCCTCCTCTTCGGTCGAATCGCATCCGGGCTTAATCAGCAGCTTAAACCAGGTATTGCCGGTGTTGCTCACCGTCCCGGCCACCTTATCGAAAGACCATTTAAACTGTACCTCGCGCGGGCGCACCACCAGAATGGTATCCATCACCACCACCGGCTCCATGCTGACCTCGCCGCCGGTCGGGCTGCGCCTCGTCAGGTTGCGGGTGGGGATTTCGCGAAACGAGACCCGATAGTAGCGCTCGCGGTTATCCCGCGGCCCATGATAGTAAAATTTAAAATACTCGCTCTCACCTGCCTGCAGCACCAGCTGGCGGGGGGCGAACAGCAGTTCGCCATCCACCGGCCGGGAGCGGACTTCGCTGCCGCCCGGGCGATCGATGGCGCTGACGGCGATGCGGTACAGCCGCGCGCTTTTATTATTGTTGACCACCCGTTTGCTGGCGAAATCCGCTTCGGCAGGCAGGGAAAAGGTCAGGTTACCGACCGAGATCGCCTGCGCCAGCGGCGCTGCCAGCAGGCAGCCCACCGTCAGCAGGGCCTTAGTTAATGTTGCGCCACGTCGCCTGGACATGAATCTCTCCTGAAGCGCTGACTTCGCCAAACCAGCCGTTATCGTCTACCGTACGCAGCGAAATGGCGTTATCCATCGGAATCGAAAATTTCACCGTGGTCTTATCCATCTGCCCCACTTCGCCGGAGATATCGGTCCACGGCGTGGTCAGCCACAGCGCATCGGTCATATCCCGCCAGCTGTCATCGCACCCGGCATCGTAGGTCTGCGTCGTGCCGCTGCGGGTGATAAAAGAGAGCGTCGCCGGGAACGGCACTTTCGCCGTACCGTCATCGGAGCTGAAGAGACAGTAGGAACGCCCGCCAATCACCTGCGCCGGTCCGGTCACCTTGATCAGCACTTCATCGGCGGCCGTTTTACCGCTGGTGGTGACGATGTAGCCGAAATCGAGCGCCGGTTCGCCGCTGCCGACATACCCCTCGCGCGACGGCGCCGAGGTATATTCGTCGGAGATAATGCTGATGCTGAAATCACGAGGCTTGATAATCAGCGTGTTGGAGGTGGAAAACTCATACCAGCCTGACTCCGGCGAGGTGGTGTTCTGAAAGCGAAAGTTGAACAGATCCTTGGTGTTGATATCGCTGATCCCGAGGTTCACCATCTGTTTAAAGAAGTTGCTGGAGAAGAAAACATAGATCGAGTCCGAGCTCTTCATCTCGTTGAAGGTGTAGTAATAGGCGGTATTGCTCACCGGCTTCCAGGAGCTGCCGTTGAGGCTGAACTGCATATCGTACGCCCCGACGGCCGAGGCCAGCGACGAGTTGGCGATCGCCGGGAAAATATGGATCGAGGTGTTGCTTAAGCCGTTGGTCTGCAAGGTATAGTTGACCATCTTACAGCTTAATCCTGAGCGGCTGCCGATGGTCTGCGTCCGGCAGTCGGCGTTCCCTTCCCCGAGGGTCGGCACGCCATCGCTGTTGATAAACACCTCCGCCAGCGAGTGGGTATTAATCAACCGCAGGTTCGCGGCTTTGGTGTGGGTGACGTTGCGCACATACCAGTTACCGGAGGCCTGATCCTTACAGCGCGCGCCGCTGCTGGCATCGTAGTTCACCGAGGTCTGACAGGCATTGATGGTCATCGTAAAGCTGCCGCCGACCGGCATCTGCTGCAGATATTGATAGAAGGCGTCTGACATCATGCCGTGCATCCATTTCGCGCCGCCGCTGGTCACCGTCGCGCCGTAAAACCCGCTGGCGTCGGTGGTCTGCGGCAGGATCAGGCTGGTAGCCATATCGCACCCGGCGTACCAGTTGATGCAGCGCAGGCCGGTTAAGGGGTGTGAAACCGGTGAGTTTTCCAGCCACATATCAAACTTCCAGTTGGCATTGAGCCCGGTGTTGTAGCCATTATCGATATAGCCGAGACTCTGCTGATAGATGGTCCCGGAGCCGGTGTATTTTAAGCCGGTCCAGCGGTTAGCGCCGGTCATACGCGGATCCAGCGCCCCGCCGGGGGTGACGAAAAAGTTGTCGTCGGAGTTGTTTTCCACAAACACAAACTCGCGCGCCGGCGCATCCGACCAGGTGGTCTTGGTCACCGCCGCCCTGAGCGCGGCTGCCGGCCAGAGCAGCGCGAGGATCGCCAGCGCCATCAGTGCATTAACTTTCATTCTCTTCTCCTGACTGCTGCACCGCCGCCCACGACGAGAGGCCGCTGCAGACCACATCCCCCACCCAGACGGCGCCGCGCGCCTGGCTGAGCTCCAGCGCCACTTCGCAGGTTTTATTGCCGCCGTAGCTGAAATCGATAGTGGGGTATTTCTTATCCACGTCCATGACAAACTCGCCGTTTTCATCGGTGCGGGTACGGCCGATATGGTTGTTAATCCGCGCATTCGCCAGCAGCGTGCCGTCTTCTGCACGAATACGGCCGGAGACGGTGACCATCTGCTTCACCTCTGGCTCAATCACCGCGACGTTGCCCGGATAAAGGGTCAGATGACTCTTGCGCCCGCTGACGATGTCGTAGCTGTCGAGCGAGTTTTTGCTGTTCTGCAGCTCCACCTCATAGCGACCATAGGGAGAGAGCGGCAGGTAGTTACGCTTGCCGCTGAGCGGGAAGATCCGCCCGTTAACCCTGGCGCTAATCTGACCATCGTCCTCCAGCCCGGTGTTGAAGATCACCCCGGCGTTGCCGTCGGTTCGTCCGCTGGCGGCGATATTTTTACCCTGCCAGCCGACGCTGCCGCTGGCGGTGAGGTTGGTGTTGACGTAGCCGTCCGCCGCGCTGTTGACGTTCAGCGTGCCGCTGGCGTAGCGGGCGTCGAACTGGGCATACGCGCCGCCGCTGAGGGTTTTGTCATCCCCGGTATCGCCGGAGATGGCCCGCGAAAGATTGGCGCCGATGGTGCGAATAGTGCCTTCATCAAACTGCTTGCGCGCTGAGAGATTAGCCATGGTGTAGCCGTTCTGATGGGTCATCCCGGCGCTGAACCAGTTGCCCAGCGGCAGCGACAGATCGAGGGCGATATATTTCCCGGTGTTGGCGCTGCTGTCGCCATTGTTATAGCGCTGGATCCCCGCCCGCAGGCCGAGCGAGCCAAAGGCGCCGCTGTAGACCGTCTGATAGTAATCCGCGGTGTAGTAATGGCTGTTGTAGCGACGGTCATCGTTGTAGCTGACGCTGAACGTCCCCAGCTTCGACCACAGCGCGTTCAGGTTGAGGGTGCCGCCGATCGCCCGGTTGTCGGCATCGCTGCGCCGCAATTGATCGCCAATGCGGGTTCTCTCCTGGTTAACCCACACTGAACTGAATCCCCCGGGCAACGTGGCGCTGATGCTGCCGACGCTGCTCCACGAGCTGTCGCTGGCCAGCATATTTTGCAGATTAACGTTGATCGACTCGCCCAGCGGTAGCGTCAGGCGGGTTTCCCCCACCGCCTGGTTGTCGTAGCCATAGCCCGTAGCCGCCCAGCTCAGGGTGCTGAGCGACCCGGAGGCCGAAAGGCCTGCCAGCCAACTCTCTTTCGCCGGCCGGGTCTTTTTCCCGCTCTCTGACCAGCGATCCATATGAAAACTGCCGCCCCATACCTGCCACGCCAGCGGCGCGCCGGCGCCGCGTCCCCGGCTGAACAGCTTATTGACCCGCTGGGTGCGTTTGCTGACCACCCGACCATTGACGATCACCTCCACTTCCACGTCGTAAATACCGTACGGCAGGCCGCGGGTATCCACTTCATGGTTGCCCATAGCGAAGTTCTGGACGCTCAGCAACCGACCGTCACGGGTGAGATGCACCTCGCCCGCCGCCGGCAGAAAGGCGATCACCGGCGTGGCGGACTGGCTGTTGTCGAAGACGGTGGAGCTGGCCTGGTTCCCCCAGGAAAGGCCGTAAATCTTACCGGCCGAAATAGCGGTCATCGGTCCCAGGGACTGCAGGTTCCAGGTGTCAAGCATCCCGCCGGCAAAGCGGTGGCCGGCGAAATCGCGCTCATACATGGCCTTATATAATTCACTGTCCTGCTGACCGCTGCCGATGCCGTATAGCGAGCCGTCGAGCACCACGTGATGCTCACGCAGCGCCGTGACGTTGTTCAGCGACAGGTAGCTGGAGGTGTTGCTCCCGCCGTTACGCATCTGGTTGTTATAGACGCCGAGGTTATAGCTCAGGTTGCTGCTGAGGGTGTTCACGCTGGACTGACCGATATCTTCGCTGCGCGAGCGCAGGACGGTGCCCAGCGCCTCGCGCTTGACCACCAGCTGCAGCAGCAGCTGGCGCAGGCTGAGATCCAGCTGTGCGCTGTCGGTCAGGGGAATGGTGAGCGCCTCGCTGAACGGGGCGTTGGCCAGGCCAATCAGCTGCTGGCGGGTCTGTTCGCTGACGCTGGCGTTACCTTCGCTCTCCTCCAGCTGGATCTGCCGAACGCGCAGCTGGCCGCCGTCCAGCCAGATAAAGGCGCTGCCGATCCGCTGATCGTCCCGGGTGCTCTGGCTGCCGGCGAGATGAATATAGAGCGGGACGCTCATGCCGTCCTGCAGCGCCTGGCTGAAGGCCTGCGGAATAATCACCCCGCCAATCTGCTGCGCGCCTGCGGCGGCAGCGCTGACGTCGGGCTGAACGAACAAAAAGATCATGCCGAAGGCAAGCCGCGTTTTCAGTCCTGGGGTAATCCATCGTTGAGGCATCGTCGTTATCCATCTGCACAGCTGTCTATTTCACGGGAACAAACTGCTCACCCTGCCAAAGCGCCACCCGTCCTTTTTTATCCGCCGTGTCCACGCGCGTAAAACGGCGCGATTTACCCGGCATCAGGTAGTAATTCTCTTTACATTCCTTACCATCGGCGGCCTTCAGGCAGGGGCCGTAGGCGAGGATCCGCAGCGTCGCATTCCCGGTGTTGGTCAGAGAGCCGTTGGCGTACTGAAAGCGATAGTTCACCTGCCGGGGCGCCACCACCAGGATGGTGCCGATGCGAGCGGAAGCAGTGGCCACCGCGCTGCGGTTGGCATTATCGCGTTGGGCATCGCTGAGCGCCTGATCGAACCAGACAATGCGGTAGTAGCGCTCTTTGTCATCCGCCGGGCCTTTGTAGAAGAAGCGGATCACATCGCTGGCCTGGGCGGGAAGCAGCAGGCTGGCGGGAGTGAGCAATACCTCATCCGGTTTGTCCATTGGGATAACCTGCCCGCCGTCCAGCGGGGAAGAGAGCCGTTCGAGATGGATATTTATCAGTCGACCGCTGTCTGTGCTGTTCTTGATCGTTTTGCTCAGCGTGCTGCTGCCGCTGTTCATAAAGGATGAAATATCGCCGACATCCAGCGCCTGCGCCGGCGACACCCCGGCAAGCAGCAGCCCGAGGGCCAGAAGGTGCTTTTTCATAACAATTCCGTCCGTGAAAAAAGCAGGGGGAGATCCCCCTGCTGGTGCATCAGAAGGATCAGCTGGTCCAGGTGGCGTCGAACTGTACGCTGACGTCGCCGCTCCAGATCCCTTCCGGCAGGGTGCTGTAATCGGTCACGGCGGTGGTGCCGTTGGTGGTGCCGCTGATGATGGAGAAAGTGAAACCATCCTGCGCTGTGGTACGGCCGCTGGCGTTGTAGCCATTAGCCAGCGCGCTGAGGTTGCCGCCCATAATATTGTTGGCGGTATCGATCATCACGGTATCGCCAGTTTTTTCCACCGCGGCGCCGTTATAATCCACGCCCACGCTCAGCGTGGAGCCGGAGGTATCCAGCTGGGTTAAGGTGTTGGTGATAAGACGCGAGGTCAGCTTAAAGGCGGTCGCCGTTGTGTCCCCCTCAATCGCCACGTCAAACAGACCTTTCTGCGAGTTAAAGCCTTTAATGCCTTCGGCGTACTGGAACGCCAGGCTGCCGAGCGGGGTCACAACCAGCTTGCTGGTGGTGTCTTTTTTAGCGGTCGCAGACCAGGTCGCTACAGCCTGAGCCGTTACGTCAGCAGCCTGCGCCACGCCCATACCGGTAAACGCCGTTACCAGAGCTATTGCCAGAACCTTTTTTTTCATCGCTTTTTCATCCTGAGTTGAATTAAGGACATGATGTCCCGGTGAACCATTTAAAAAACAGAATTGCCTGGGTGTTACTGAACTAACTTATATATTTTGGAATACAGTTTGGCCTCAGCATTACGCCGATGGGTATACACTGTCTTCACGCTACAATTTTCAATTCTGGCGATCGATTTCGGCTGCATGCCTTGGGCGGTCATGCGGATAATTTTCATTTCCCGATCTGTAATTTTATCTTTCTTAATATCTTTGCGGAGAAACCTGCCATTAATTACATAGGCCAGTTCTTTTCGAATATCGCGACTCAGACCAACATATACCACCCCGCGAATATCGCTATTGTAATACCAGTAGTTCGCTAAGGCCTCTGATTTCCTGGCCGCAATCAATACGACCTGTTTCCCCTTTACCGCGGATAGCCATTCGCTGTCGCGCCTGATAAATTCGTTTAATGAAGCCGTATTGAGATTGATAAACACAAAATCTTTTCTGATTTTCTCCAGTGAGAGATAAATTAATTCGTCGATGTCTACAATCAGTTCGGACAGTCCTTTATAGAAATAGGAGTCATCGGCAGACCAAATATACTTATCGGAACAGCTTTTATATTCCATATAGTTTTTAACCTCATAGTCCTTGAAGTAATCATTTTTACAACGTCACTGCTTGCCAGGCCTATAAAGTTTACTGGCGTATTCGTTTCCTTTAATAAATCGCCATTAAATAAGACACGCATTACTTATCAATATTGGATAAGCGGGGGATTAAACTATAATTATTTTCTGCTTGGCGTTGAATTTAAGTTTTTTCCTATGGAGTGTCAACATGCGGAAAGGCAATGAATTTCGCGCCCAGGTCAATATTTACAAAAACTGAAAATATCAAATTTTTGAGCGCCAGAAAAAGACATTTATTTTCATAAGGTTATTGGTAATATAACCGTCAATTCTTATCTGCGCTTTATATTATCCAGGATCTTCGCCCTATTATGTTAGGAATATTCTTAATGGAACTCTTGAATGACTTATCAAATAAACCGGATTTAGCACAAAAGAAAGGATATAAATCTACAAATAAACAAAAACCAGGATGATTCACCAACACATAAGACTCATGAATAGATTAACCTGCCGCACAAAATAGTTATGTATATGTTAATACATGCGGGATGTTGAATGCTAAACAAAGGCAGACGCATTATCTATTCGATTAAACGGTCTTCTTCATCAAGATTAAGCGAAGATTGCCGAAGGCTGCCTACGCCTACGAACCGGTCTGTCTCCGCGCCCTCCAAAGCATAGCGGCTTTTCGGCGCTTCGCCAGCCGCCAGCATGCCGCACGCGTTGAGCCGCTGGCCGTCGCTCTTTCACGCCAGTTCACGCTTTGTTCGCAATACCGTCATCGAAATTTCATATAAAGACCTATTAATAGTGGCCAGTTAATGACGAACCTGGACACTCTTATGAACAGCTCTCTTGCCGCGGTGGCCGAAACTGATTTCCAGCCGTTCACCGATCTCGCTGCCGGCCGGCAGCGGAAGGTCTTAAGCGTGCGTAATCTGAGTAAAGCTTATCAAGCCCAGCACAAAGTGCTGGACGGCATCAGCTTTGATCTGCACGCCGGGGAAATGGTCGGGGTCATTGGCCGCTCCGGCGCCGGTAAATCGACGCTCCTGCATGTCCTCAACGGCACCCACAGCGCCAGCGGCGGAGAAATTCTTAGCTACCCGGAAGTCGGTACCCCGCACGATGTCTCACAGCTGAAAGGCCGCGCGCTCAATGCCTGGCGTAGCCACTGCGGAATGATTTTTCAGGACTTCTGCCTGGTGCCGCGCCTCGACGTGCTCACCAACGTCCTGCTGGGCCGCCTCAGCCAGACTTCAACCCTGAAATCGCTGTTTAAAATCTTTCCCGCAGCCGACCGGGCGCGCGCCATTGCGCTGCTTGAGTGGATGAACATGCTGCCGCACGCGCTGCAGCGGGCGGAGAACCTCTCCGGCGGGCAGATGCAGCGGGTGGCGATCTGCCGGGCGCTGATGCAAAACCCCGGGATCCTGCTGGCCGACGAGCCTGTCGCCTCGCTGGATCCGAAAAACACTCAGCGCATCATGGATGTGCTGCGCGAGATTAGCGAGCAGGGTATCAGCGTGATGGTAAACCTGCATTCGGTGGAGCTGGTCAGGGCCTACTGCACCCGGGTTATCGGCGTCGCCAGCGGCCAGCTTATTTTTGACGATCACCCCTCCCGGCTGACGCAGGATGTGCTGCAGCGGCTGTACGGCGATGAAGTTAGCCAATTGCATTAATTTCACTCACACGGGCAACATAATGAAAAAATATATGACTGGCGCAGTTCGTTTATCCGCAATGGTCGCGGGCATGATGATGGCATGGCAGGCAGCGGCGGCGCAGCCGAAAGAGCTCAATCTGGGCATTCTCGGCGGCCAGAACGCCACCCAGCAAATCGGCGATAACCAGTGCGTGAAGGCCTTCCTCGATAAAGAGCTGAACGTGGATACCAAACTGCGCAACTCTTCCGACTATTCCGGGGTGATCCAGGGCCTGCTGGGGGGCAAAGTCGACGTGGTGCTGAGCATGTCCCCCTCCTCCTACGCCTCGGTTTATCTCAATAATCCGAAAGCGGTGGATATCGTCGGCATCGCCGTGGACGACAAAGATCAGTCTCGCGGCTATCACTCGGTGGTGATTGTCAAAGCCGACTCCCCGTACAAAACGCTGGACGATTTAAAAGGCAAAGCCTTCGGCTTCGCCGATCCGGATTCCACTTCCGGGTATCTGATCCCTAACCATGCGTTTAAAGAAAAATTTGGCGGTAACGCCGACAACAAATACAACAACACCTTCTCCAGCGTCACCTTCTCCGGCGGCCATGAGCAGGACATCCTCGGCGTGCTGAATGGCCAATTCGCGGGCGCGGTCACGTGGGCCTCGATGGTTGGCGATTACAACACCGGCTACACTACCGGCGCGTTCAACCGCCTGATTCGCATGGATCATCCGGATCTGATGAAGCAGATCCGCATTATCTGGCAATCGCCGCTGATCCCGAACGGCCCGATCCTGGTGAGCAATGCGCTGCCGGCGGACTTTAAGGCGAAGGTCGTGGCGGCAGTGAAAAAGCTGGACACCGAGGATCACGCCTGCTTTATCAAAGCGATGGGCGGTACTCAGCACATCGGCCCGGGCAGCGTGGCTGACTTCCAGCAGATTATTGATATGAAACGCGAGCTGGTGAGCGCGCGTTAATCCTGCCTCAACGCCGCCTGCTTGCCCCAGGGTAAGCGGCGGCGCTACGTTGAAGATCCCCGACGCATGAAGACAACCCACACCGAATTTGAACGCTATTACCAGCAGGTACGCTCGCGGCAAAAGCGCGATGCCGTCTGCTGGTCGCTGCTGCTGCTGGCGCTCTATTTTGCCGCCGGCAGCGCCGCGGAATTTAATCTGCTGACTATCTGGCACTCGCTGCCCCACTTCTTTGACTATATGGCAGAGACCATTCCGCCCCTGAGCGCCGGCAACCTGTTCGCCGATGTGCAGACCAAAGGGTCGCTGGCCTGGTGGGGCTATCGCCTGCCGATCCAGCTGCCGCTGATCTGGGAAACCCTGCAGCTGGCGCTGGCCTCGACCCTGGTGGCGGTCGCCATCGCCACGGTTTTCGCGTTTCTTGCCGCCAATAACGCCTGGTCCCCGGCGCCGGTGCGCTTTGCCATTCGCGTGCTGGTGGCGTTTTTGCGCACCATGCCCGAGCTGGCGTGGGCGGTGATCTTTGTGATGGCGTTCGGCATCGGCGCGATCCCGGGCTTTCTGGCGCTGATGCTGCATACCGTCGGCAGCCTGACCAAACTGTTCTACGAGGCGGTGGAAAGCGCGCAAAACAAACCGGTACGCGGCCTGGCGGCCTGCGGCGCGTCCCCGCTGCAGAAAATTCGCTTCGCCCTGTGGCCTCAGGTGAAACCGCTGTTTCTCTCCTATGGCTTTATGCGACTTGAAATCAACTTCCGCTCGTCGACCATTCTCGGGCTGGTGGGCGCGGGCGGCATCGGCCAGGAGCTGATGACCAACATCAAGCTCGACCGCTACGATCAGGTGAGCATCACCCTGCTGCTGATCATTCTGGTGGTGTCGGCGCTGGACATGCTGTCCGGTCGTCTGCGCCTGTGGGTACTGGAGGGGAAAAAATGAGCGTCTGGCACATGCAACCGGATATCGCCGCCAGCCGGCGGCAGCATAAGCAGCTCTATCAGGTCCAGGGGCGCTACCTGCGCTACGTCGGGCTGGTGGCGCTGGCCTGCCTGCTCTATTACGTCTGGTTTTTTCTGCAGTTCGGCGTCAGCGGCGAGCAGCTGACCACCGGCCTGCAGCAGATTGGCCGCTACCTGGCGCGGATGTTCGTCTGGCACGACTTCTGGAACTGGCCGTTCGGCTATTACTTTACGCAAATCGGCGTCACCCTGGCCATCGTCTTCGCCGGGACGCTGACCGCCACGGTGCTGGCGCTGCTGCTCTCCTTCTTCGCCGCCCGCAACATCATGCGCGGCGTGGTGCTGGGGACCCTCGCCCTGCTGATGCGCCGCCTGTTTGATGTGCTGCGCGGGATCGACATGGCTATCTGGGGGCTGATTTTCGTGCGTGCGGTCGGCCTCGGGCCGCTGGCAGGGGTGCTGGCGATCATCATGCAGGATACCGGCCTGTTGGGAAGGCTGTACGCGGAAGGACACGAAGCCGTGGACCGATCTCCCGGGCGCGGGCTGACCGCCGTGGGCGCGAACGGCCTGCAAAAGCATCGCTTTGGCATTTTTACCCAGTCGTTCCCGACCTTCCTCGCGCTGAGCCTGTATCAGATTGAATCCAACACCCGCTCCGCGGCGGTGCTGGGCTTCGTCGGCGCCGGCGGTATCGGGCTTATCTATGCCGAAAATATGCGTCTGTGGAACTGGGATGTGGTGATGTTTATCACCCTGCTGCTGGTGGCGGTGGTGATGATCATGGACACCCTTTCCGCCTGGCTGCGCCGTCGTTATATCGGCGGCGCCGCGGTGCCGCTGTATCAGGGCGGACGCTAGCGCACATTTGCGCCGGATGGCGGCTTCGCCTTATCCGGCCTACTCGTCCGGCTCCGACTGTCTGTAGGCCCGGCAAGCAACTTGGACTGCGCCGCCGGGCGATGGCATCAGGCACGGAGCTGCGTTTATGCCGGGTGGCGGCTGCGCCTTACCCGGCCTACAACCCCAAATCACCGCTGGCGCAGGGGCTGCTGAAACTGCCGGTGCTGGCGGCCTCAACATCGCTGAGACGTTCCCGGAAGGCCGGGGCAGCCCGCATGGATGCGGGCTGAGGGCCGTGTTTTGCAGGGACGCTGCCTCGGCCCGACCCGAAGCCTGCAGGGATAAGTCGAAGGCACCGCGCAGCGGCGATGTTGCTGGCCGGAGCCCGGGGGTACAGGGGGCGGCGGCGACTGGCCGCCCCCTGTGCGCTCCAGGCGCCATAAGTGACATAGCGCAGAAGACATATCGGGAGCGCAATCTGCCCGGAAATAGCCCTGGATGGTAGCCCTGCTAAGCGCAGCGCGGGCAGGGACATTTCCGGTTGCGCCGTTATTTTGCCGGGTGGCGGCTGGCGCCTTACCCGGCCTACCGGGGCCTCTCACAGGCTCACACCTCGTAGGCCCGGTAAGCGCAGCGCCACCGGGCGATGACAACGGATACGGAGCCGCTTTATGCCGGGTGGCGGCTGGCGCCTTACCCGGCCTACTCGTCAGGCTCCGACTGTCTGTAGGCCCGGCAAGCAACTGCGCCGCCGGGCGATGGCATCAGGCACGGAGCTGCGTTTATGCCGGGTGGCGGCTGCGCCTTACCCGGCCTACTCGTCCGGCTCCGACTGTCTGTAGGCCCGGCAAGCATTTATCCGCTCCGCTATTCCAGCCGCCAGCTCAGCACCGGCCAGCCGTATCCGGCACCGGCCGCCTGCAGCTGCGGACAGGGATTGACCAGCCGCACGCGATCCGCATGCAGGCACAGCGGCAGATCGTTAATGGAATCGGTATAGAACGTCACCTCGCCGTCATACTGCGGATGCGCCTCGCGCCACTGCGCCAGACGCGCCACCTTCCCCTGCTGATAGCTGGGGATCCCGGTGATTTCACCGCTGTAGCCGCCGTCGACCATCGCCACGTCAATACCCAGCGCCTGATCGATCTCCAGCGCGGCGGCCACCGCCTGCACCAGCAGGCTAACCGAGGCGGAGATAATCAGCATCTGCTCTCCCTCGGCCCGCAGACGACGAATGAGCTCCCACGCCTGCGGATAGACCCGGGGCAGGATCGCCTCGCGCACGCAGCGGGCCACCAGCGCGTCAACGTCCGACTTCGGTATTCCGGCCAGCGGCGCCTGGATCAGGGCCACATAATCGGCGATATTCATCTCTCCCCGGTCATAATCCGCCATTAGCCGCGCCTCGCGGGCAAGATACCCCTTCTGCGTCGCCAGCCCTTCGCGAACCATAAACTGGCTCCAGACCGTACTGCTATCGCCCTGTATCAGGGTGTTATCGAGATCAAAAATCGTCAGCGTGTTGCCCATGGTACTTTCCCTTACTGGTCAAAATAAGCTGCCGGGAGCATGCGTAAAAAAGATGACAGGAAAATGAACCGGACGCCGCAGCGCCCGGCTCGTCGTCAGCCGGCGCGGCCCTTACCGGTGCGGAACACCAGCACGATCCCGCCGACGATCGCCACCATACCGATCATCGCCGCCGCCGGCAGCCGGTTGCCCAGCAGCAGATAATCCAGCAGCGCCGTGATCGCCGGCACCAGATAAAAGAGGCTGGTGACATTGACAATATTTCCCGCACTCAGCAGACGATACAGCAGCAGCTGGGCGACCACCGAAATCAGCAGCCCGAGAAACAGCACCGGAATAATCAACCCGACGTTAACGGTAAACCGGAAGCCGCTGACCGGGGCGATCAACAGGCACAGCCCCAGACTCACGGCATACTGCAGCGGCAGGACATCCGCCGGCGACTGACGGCTGCGCTTTTGCCACAGCGCGCCAAAAGTCATCAGCAGCAAAGCCGCCAGCGCAAACAGGATACCCGCCATCGCCATGGGCGACGCCGCCAGGCTGCGCCATACCAGCAGCACCAGCCCCGCCAGGGCAAGCAGCAGCCCCAGCAGCCGCCGCCCCTGCAGGCGGCGCTCCACCACGCAAAGCGTGAGGATGGGCTGGATCCCCATCATGGTGGCGATAAGCCCCGGCGTCACGCCGTTGGCCATCGCCTCGAAGTAACAGACCGAATAGCCGCCAATCAGCATCAGGCCGGTGGCCGCGGTCTGCAGGCGGGTGCCCGGCGCGGGCAGCCAGCGCCGACGGACGATGGCCAGCGGCGCCAGCGCGACCAGGGCAATCAGAAAACGAAAGACCAGCAGCGCCATCGGCGAGGCATTGTCCAGTCCCCAGCGGGTGAAAATGGCCGCGCTGCCCCACAGCAGCACAAAGGTGGCCGTTGTCGCCTGCGAGGCGAGCAGAGAATAGCGAACGTGCATAGCATGCTCCCGAACGTCAAACACAAGGTATCAAGCGTCATACCGGCAGGTAAGCGCCTGGAAAGACGGCGTTAAGCGCCGAAAACAACCCGGTCTGGAGGGGGAGGCGGTGGGCAGAGCGTGGCGAAGCAATGATGAGGCGCAGACGTCATCCACCCCGCGTCGAAAGCGGCGCCGGGTAAAGTCTCGGTGGCGATGGCGTTATGCGTCATGGAATGCCTCGTGAGATGTTGATGACAGAATCCTGGCACAGACTGTTGCGAAGTGACAACTGCCCTTTATGGCTGATCCATCCCATCGTTGTTTATTTTTAATCGTAAATAAACGTAAAGGCGGCATCAGCTTATTTAGCCGTTCTTTTTAATCGGCTATAAAACAAAGCAGTCTGCTTGCTACTTCGAAAATAACGATATGAAGCCAAAACTGAAGCATGCTCTCTTGTTAATTCCTTTTTTGCTGTTGGCAGGATGCTCTTCCTCACCGAAACAGGCAAAACATACAAAATCTCATGCGGATATGACCATTGATAGCGGATCGGACGATCTGATCCCGGTGGTGGCGGCCCTGCATGATCAGATGCACACCTGGCAGGGAACCCCCTATGAATGGGGCGGGACTGAACAAAGCGGCGTCGACTGCTCGGGTTTCGTCTGGCGCACGCTGAAGGATCGCTTTAACCTGCCGATGGAGCGGATCACCACCCGCGAGCTGCTGCACATGGGCGTGCGGGTCAATAAGCGGGATTTACGTCCCGGCGATCTGGTGTTCTTCCGCACCCGGGCCGGGATGCACGTTGGCTTTTACGATACCGATCATAATTTCCTTCACGCCTCGAGCAGCCAGGGCGTGATGCGCTCTTCGCTGGACAACCCTTACTGGGAATCGGCGTTCTATCAGGCGCGTCGTCTGCCGAAGGAGTATAACGCGCAGATCACCATGAACAGCGACACCCTGCATCTGGCGAAGAATCGCCGCTAAAAAAAAGCCGCAGCCAGGGCTGCGGCGGGTAGTTCTGCGGTTAATCAGAACTGGTAGGTCATACCCAGCGCGACGATGTCGTCATCGTTGATGCCGAGTTTGTTATCGCTTTTCAGCTGGTTGATTTTGTAATCCACGAAGGCGTTCATGTTTTTGTTGAAGTAGTAGGTCAGGCCCACGTCGATGTAGTTAACCAGATCTTCACTCCCCACCCCTTCGATATCCTTCCCTTTCGACAGCACATAGCCGAGGGACGGACGCAGACCGAAGTCGAACTGATACTGCGCCACCGCTTCAAAGTTCTGCGCTTTGTTGGCAAAGCCGCCGCTGATCGGGGTCATCTTGCGGGTTTCAGAGTACATGGTCGCCAGGTAGATATTGTTGGCGTCATATTTCAGGCCGGTCGCCCAGGCTTCCGCTTTCGAACCCTGGCCGCGGGCCAGCAGGTTCTGATCGTTGGTACGGTCGGAGCTGGTGTAGGCCGCGCTTACGGCGAAGTCGCTGCCGCCGAAATCATAGCTTAACGAGGTGCCGACGCCGTCGCCGTTCTGTTTCTTCGCTTCACGGCCTTCGTTTTTACCCTGGTACTGCAGGGTCAGATCCAGGCCATCCACCAGACCGAAGAAGTCGGTGTTGCGGTAGGTCGCCAGGCCGCTGGCGCGCTTGGTCATAAAGTTATCGGTCTGGGCAGAGGAATCGCCGCCGAATTCCGGGAACATATCGGTCCAGGCTTCCACGTCGTACAGGGCGCCAAGGTTACGACCGTAATCGAAGGAGCCGTAGTTCTTCAGCTTCACGCCGGCGAACGCCAGACGGGTTTTCTGACTGGAGTCGCTCTCGGTTTTGTTACCGGAGAATTCAGATTCCCAACGGCCATAGCCGGTCAGGTCGTCGTTAATCTGCGTTTCGCCTTTAATACCGAAACGCACGTAGGTCTGATCGCCATCCTTGCTGTCATAGTCGCTGAAATAGTGCATGGCTTTGATCTTGCCGTACACATCCAGCTTGTTCGCGTTCTTATTATAAACTTCCGCTGCCTGCGTCGCTGTTGAAGCCACAAAGCCCATCATCATTAATGCCAGAGTACTCTTTTTCATTATTCAGTCCTGGTGATTTATTTATACGCGCTATTCAATTGCGGGCGCTCGCCCATCAAAAACTGGAGGTTTTTTAACGCCGGGATATTAAATATTTATGACAAGATGGAACTTTTTATAAAAAAGGGTATTTAAATGTATCTGACATATTTTTGTCATATTCCCTCTCCAGAATGCCCGATCCCGCGCAATAAAATGGCGCGCCCGCCGCCCCGGGTGTTGGCAAGCGGGCCGACTCCTGCTACAACATCAGCTCGATATCGATATTCCTTTTGAACGGCAGAGAATCATGAGTGAAAGCCAGACGCTGGTGGTAAAACTGGGCACCAGTGTTTTAACAGGCGGGTCCCGTCGCCTGAACCGCGCCCATATCGTCGAGCTTGTGCGCCAGTGCGCACAGTTGCACGCCATGGGACACCGTATTGTCATCGTGACCTCCGGGGCCATTGCCGCCGGGCGCGAGCACCTTGGTTACCCGGAACTGCCCGCCACCATCGCCTCCAAGCAGCTGCTGGCGGCGGTGGGACAAAGCCGTCTGATCCAGCTGTGGGAACAGCTGTTTTCTATCTATGGCATTCACGTTGGCCAGATGCTGCTGACCCGCGCCGACATGGAAGACAGAGAACGGTTCCTCAACGCCCGCGACACTCTGCGCGCGCTGCTGGATAACAGCATCGTCCCGGTCATTAACGAAAACGACGCCGTCGCAACCGCGGAAATCAAAGTGGGCGATAACGACAATCTCTCCGCGCTGGCCGCGATCCTCGCCGGGGCGGATAAGCTGCTGCTGTTAACCGACCAGCCAGGCCTGTTCACCGCCGACCCGCGCAGCAACCCGCAGGCGGAGCTGATTAAAGACGTTTACGGCATCGACGACGCGCTGCGCGCCATCGCCGGCGATAGCGTCTCCGGACTTGGCACCGGCGGCATGGGCACCAAGCTGCAGGCCGCGGACGTCGCCTGCCGGGCGGGGATTGATACCATCATCGCCGCAGGCAACCGTCCGGACGTCATCGGCCATGCGATGGCAGGCCTGCCGGTAGGTACCTGCTTCCACGCCCAGGAGTCTCCGCTGGAGAACCGTAAGCGCTGGATCTTCGGCGCGCCGCCGGCGGGGGAAATCACCGTCGATGCGGGCGCGACCCAGGCGATCCTCGAAAGAGGCAGCTCGCTGTTGCCAAAAGGGATCAAAATCGTCAGCGGCAATTTCTCCCGCGGCGAAGTGATCCGCATCCGCAATAGCGAAGGACGCGACATCGCTCACGGCGTCAGCCGCTACAACAGCGATGCGCTGCGCCTTATCGCCGGCCAGCACTCGCAGCAAATCGATGCCATTCTGGGCTATGAATACGGCCCGGTGGCCGTCCACCGCGATGATATGATCATCCGTTAAGGAGCTGAAAATGCTGGAACAAATGGGCATTGCCGCCAAAGCGGCCTCCTGGCAGCTGGCGTTACTCTCCAGCCGGGAAAAGAATCAGGTACTGGAAAAGATCGCCGATTATCTGGAAGCGCAGACCGACGATATTCTGCGCGCCAACGCGGAAGATTTAGCCGAAGCTCGCGCCAATGGCCTGAGTGAAGCGATGCTCGATCGCCTCGCGCTGACCCCGGCGCGTCTGAGCGGCATCGCCAGCGATGTGCGCCAGGTGTGCAATCTGGCCGATCCGGTCGGCCAGGTGATCGACGGCGGGCTGCTGGACAGCGGTCTGCGTATTGAACGTCGCCGCGTCCCGCTGGGGGTGATTGGCGTGATTTATGAAGCGCGTCCTAACGTGACGGTCGACGTCGCCTCCCTGTGTCTGAAAACCGGCAACGCGGCGATCCTGCGCGGCGGGAAAGAGACCTGGCGCACCAACGCCGCCACGGTGAAGGTGATCCAGCAGGCGCTGCAGGAGTGCGGTCTGCCGGCCGCCGCGGTACAGGCTATCGAGAGCCCGGATCGCGCGCTGGTGGGCGAAATGCTGAAGATGGATAAATACATCGATATGCTGATCCCTCGCGGCGGCGCGGGCCTGCACAAGCTGTGCCGTGAGCAGTCAACGATCCCGGTGATCACCGGTGGGATTGGCGTGTGCCATATCTTCGTGGATGAAACCGCCGAGATCGCCCCCGCGCTGAAGATCATCGTCAACGCCAAGACCCAGCGGCCGAGCACCTGCAATACCGTGGAAACGCTGCTGGTGCACCGCAACATCGCCGATACCTTCCTGCCGGCGTTGAGCAAGCAGATGGCCGAGAGCGGCGTCACCCTGCACGCCGCCCCTTCCGCCCTCCCCGCGCTGCAAAACGGCCCTGCGAAGGTCGAGCCGGTGAAAGCGGAGCAGTATGACGACGAGTATCTGTCGCTGGATCTGAACGTCAAAGTGGTGGCTGATATGGATGAGGCTATCGCCCATATCCGCGAACATGGCACCCAGCACTCCGACGCCATCCTGACCCGCACCCTGCGTAACGCCAACCGCTTTATCAATGAAGTGGACTCTTCCGCGGTATATGTGAACGCCTCCACGCGCTTCACCGACGGCGGCCAGTTCGGCCTCGGCGCGGAAGTGGCGGTCAGCACCCAGAAGCTGCACGCCCGCGGCCCGATGGGGCTGGAAGCGTTAACCACCTATAAATGGATTGGTTTCGGCGACGATACCATTCGTGCGTAAATGAGAACGGGCGATGCAAAAATAGGCAGTTGATTCCACTGGCTATTGACGCATCGCCCGCTAAGTTCTAACCTTTTGCCTCGTGATTCACGCTCGTGAACACCTCTTGCAGGGCCGATATAGCTCAGTTGGTAGAGCAGCGCATTCGTAATGCGAAGGTCGTAGGTTCGACTCCTATTATCGGCACCATTCTAACGTCTCCCCAAGTCTACTAAAGTTCACTGAAACCCCTTATAATCTGCGCTTTACAGCCCCTTTTGGTATTTCTACGTCTACTACAGTTCCCTGAAATCTACGGTCGTTTGGGGGTACTTATGGGGGTATATGCTGTTCGGTCTAGAGGAGGTACCCCCAAGTGAAACTAAACGCCCGGCAGGTGGATGCCGCCAAACCTAAAGATAAGCCTTACAAGCTGGCTGATGGTGGTGGTTTGTATCTCCTGATTAAACCTAATGGCGGCAAATACTGGCGGCTCAAGTATCGTGTAGCCGGCAAAGAGAAGCTGTTAGCGCTTGGTGTGTATCCTGAAGTCACATTGGCCGATGCTCGGGCAAAACGTGAAGAAGCGAAAAGGGGTATCGCTGGGGGTATCGATCCTATGGAAGCGAAACGGGAGGAGAAGATTGCCCGTGAAATTCAGTTAAACAACACCTTCAAAGATATTGCCCTTGAATGGCACAGCAGCAAACTAAAAAAATGGTCTGCTGGTTATGCTTCAGACATCCTCGAAGCCTTCAATAAAGATGTGTTCCCATACATTGGCAAAAAACCAATAGCCGAAATCAAACCGCTTGAACTGTTGAATGTGCTACGACGCATTGAGGGGCGCGGCGCTACCGAAAAGGCAAGAAAAGTTAGGCAGCGCTGTGGGGAAGTTTTCCGTTACGCAATAGTCACCGGTCGAGCTGAGTATAACCCCGCCCCGGATCTCACCAGCGCGATGCAAGGGCACGAGTCCAATCATTTTCCTTTCCTCACACCTAAAGAATTGCCTGATTTCTTCAATGCGTTGTCAGGATATTCAGGAAGCGAGTTAGTAGTTTTGGCTGCTCGTTTGCTGATTATCACCGGATTGCGTCCCGGCGAACTCCGTGGGGCATTTTGGGATGAAATCAATATCAGTAAGGCGGTCTGGGAAATACCCGCCTCACGCATGAAAATGCGTCGCCCTCATGTGGTGCCATTGTCCAGGCAAGCTCTTACGCTTATTGGTCAGATCCAAGAGCTAACAGGCAATTACCCGCTTGTGTTCCCAGGCCGTAACGATCCGCGAAAAACAATGAGTGAAGCCAGCATAAACCAAGTCTTTAAGCGGATTGGCTATAACGGAAAAGTCACCGGGCACGGTTTCCGGCACACCATGAGTACCATCCTGCACGAACAGGGCTACAACACCGCGTGGATTGAAACGCAACTGGCACACGTCGACAAAAACTCTATACGAGGAACGTACAACCACGCCCAGTATCTGGATGGCCGCCGCGAAATGCTCCAGTGGTATGCCGACTATATGGAGGCGTTGGAAAACGGCGAAAATGTAGTGCACGGAACGTTTGGGAAAAGCGCTTAACTGTATGTATAGACAGTGCTAATTGACAGTAGTAGACTTCGGTAGACGAACAAAGAATAGGCTATGTCTAGGCTGATCCCCGAAAACCCGTACACCTCTGCGGGCTGGCATAGCCGCCAAATTCAGAGGGCGTGAGGTGGCGTTTAGTGTCTTACAATTCAAAAAGCTGTAGTTCCCTTGAAAAGGCATATTATACCCCAGTTGAAGCAGCTCTTCGGTGGTGTAATCTTATTGCGCATGAGGTATTAATTCTTGAGCGGGTCGGCTTGGATGTTTTACCCGGTGTCGGGATGTTCCCTCAATGGCCGTGTTTACGTGTTAATGCCGAAAAGATTCTTGATGCTATACACAATGGTGAAATTGCTTACGGACGAGATGGAAAAACAGTTTCTCCGGGTGAGCAGGTGGCTAAGCATCGTCTAACTATTCGTCACTCAGATCTTAAAGCATGGATGGCGAAAAATTATCCCAATCAAAAGCCCTCTTTCCTTTTTGATGTAGTTGAGCAGCAGTTGCATGCGGGAATTACAGTTGATGCATATCAGACTCTTCAGGCCGAGAACAAACGGCTTAATATTCGATTAGCTAATGCTGTAAAAACCTTCCAGCAACAGAAACAAGAAATCTCTGAATTACAAGGCGAGCGCGACTCGCTACGACAGATGGTAGATAACGCAGTACAACATATCGATGGGCGCTCAGAGACAACTTATCTAAATATAATCGGTGGACTACTTTCTTTGATGCTAGGCAATTCTCCAAGTGGTAGAAAAATGTCTGAGTTTGCCAATCAGGGCGCAATTATCAGTGCGATGCTTGCCCATTTTGAGGGGATCCCCGGTATAAGTGTGAGAACGCTTGAGGGCAAATTCTCTGAAGCCAATAAAAGCCTTAAAAAACGTTAATTTCCTCATACAGTACCGCAATTGCGGTACTGTATGCCGCAACTGCGGTGATCTTTTATTTCATTGAAGCTGTAATAGCTTCTGTAGACGTTAATCAACTACAGGAGCAGTTAAAATGTCTTATACCCTCATTCGCCTACCTGAAGTTCAACGCCGAACTGGTTACAGTAAGGCGTGGATCTATAGACTAATTAGCCAAAACCGTTTTCCTTCAGCCGTTAAGATAGGCTCTCGCGCGATTGCATTTGTCGAAAGCGAAGTTGACGAATGGATAAGCCAGCGTATCGAAGAACGTGATGCGTTAGTTTCCACAAAACCTCAACTGTAACTTAGCCCGGGAAATTTATTATGACTAACAAAAATGCCCTAGCCGGGCAGGGTTTCGCTCAACCTGAAAACAGCAGCGATGATATTTCGGTCATTAAATTTGAGGCCGCGAAAGTCCGTATTGTTAAGATCAACGGTGAACCGTGGTTCGTTGCAAAAGATGTTTGCGCGGCGCTGGAATTATCCAATTCGCGCATGGCGTTGCAGGCTCTGGATGATGACGAGAGAAATACCGTAACTTTAACTTACGGTATTCGCGGGAACCCAAATCATAGCGCTGTCTCTGAATCTGGTTTCTACAAGCTGATCGCCCGCAGCCGTAAAGCTATTACGCCGGGCACATTCGCTCATCGTTTCAGTAATTGGGTATTTCGAGAGGTTATCCCTTCTATCCGCAAAACTGGCTCTTATGGTGTGCCGTTCGCGTTCCTGAACGACTTTAGCCGGCGCATGGCGGCTTATCAGCAGGAGGCCAGCAAACGCGGGTACAAGTTGCAGCAGTGTAAGGGGGCAAAAGAAGCTCTTGAGCGGGAAGAAATTCAGTTGTGGCGTAAGTATCAGCCCGAGCTATTGAAGGAAAATGGCGATGAATAAAAAGGCGGAAAGACGCCGGGATTTTTACCCGGCAGAGAGCATGCTTAATCAGCCCTTTGGCTCGATACCACGCTGCTGGAGTTCCTTGCGAATAATTCTCTTAAGCCATGCGGCTAGAGACTCATCACCATCTTGCTGTTGCGCTCGTTCCATCATCTCTCGAAGCTCTGGATCAAGCCGAAATTGGAATGGAGGATTGCCTCGTCTCTCGTTTTTGTGTGTTGACACGTCAATTACACCCGATGTAATGTGTTTATGTGTAATGACACATTACACACAGGAAATGAAAAAGACAACGCCCCGAAGTGCGGGAACACTTTCAGGGCGTCTAACCAAAACGTTAGTTGAGGTAACATTATGGCTTGCACTAAGTCTACCCAAATACGCCCTGAATTTACATGGCGTTTTCTCACCTTGGGTGAATTCACAAATCAGATCGTCAATGTTACTGCTTCCACCGAGCGCGAAGCCCGCGAAAAAACGCCAGAAGGATGTGTCTGTATCCTGGCGTGTCGATTTCGTGTTGAGGAGGTGCAGCATGTTTAACCTCCAGACCCTGACAGCTAAAGCCCGCGAGCTGCGCGGTAACGTGGTAAAAGCCACTACCACGAAGGGCACCCGCACCATGACCCCTGTTTACGAACGGGAAGAGCAGCGCAAACTGCGTGAACGCATACAGCAGACCCAGCCGGACTGGGTATTACTCTGGTGGGATATTGCGACCGTTACAGGCTGGCGTACCAGCGACGTGTGCAACTTCCGTTACTCCTGCATCAACTGGGAAACCGGCATAGCAACAATTATCGTAGCGAAGCAGACCAAAGCAGCAGAAGCCAGGGCGACCCGGAAGGGGATCGAGATTGTTCGCCAGCAGCGCAAGGACGCTGCCCGGCTTGCTGGCGATCACATTGCTTACATGCAATGGGATAGCGTGAGCTGCGACCAACTGGCCGCCGGCATGACGGAAGAAGAACAGGCGATCGTGTTTGAGCTGGTGGCAAAGGCTGAAGTTAAGCACGATACCAAACAGCTGCCGCCGGGCATCATCAAGCGGCTGCGCGAACGCATGGAGCGCAATCTTATCGGTGACGACCTGGTATTTTCCCGCAGCCAGATTGAAAGTAACCGTTGCCAGTCTCTGGAAGGTAGCGTTAGCCGTCAGACGATCTGGAAGAAACTGCACAACGTCATGGTGTGGTTTACCCGCGTAGTAAACACGCGTCTGCGCCTGAGCGCCTATTCCAGCCGCAAAATTGCCGCCTTTAATCTCATGTCCGCCGGCGGCGAACAGGGCTTGCTGGTCGCCTCTGAAATGCTCGGACACAGTAACCCGGCAATCACCCGGACTTATCTCCAGCTGGGGAGCAAGGCCGCGGCTATCCAGACACGCCTCGCTATGGAGGTGAATGCATGACAAAGCCAACTCAAAACGAATCCATTGCCATGCTGACGACCAGCGCAGGCCAGGCGCTTGAATACAGCCGTCAGGCGCTTGCCGTTCTCGATATGTGGATAAACACCCTGGCGCCGGATGATGAAATGGAAAGCTTTCGTGTCGCGGCGGTTCACAGCCTGGTCAGTCAGGCATCGGAATATCTGGTGAAAGTCAGGGAGGTCAGACCATGACCGCTATTTATAATCTGGTGCGCTGTAGCGATGGCAAAACTGTATTCAGTTTTCCGGCCGGCGGCCGCTATCTGGTGGACACGTCGAACGGGTTGCAGTCGATGCGCCCCCTTATGGACGACGAGATCCTTTTCACGGTGGAGAGTGCCGCGCGCTTTCTGAAGAAGATTGGTTATCAGGTAATCCCGCCAGCGGCGTGAGGTAAAAAATATGACGATTAAAATTTCCGGCTTAGCTGCTGGTGGCCGCGCTCACCCTGAAATCAGGCCGGGCGATAAATGGAAGGACAGCCGGGGCAGCATCGTAATTATCGAAAGTTACCGATTCGACAGAGTGACATATTGCCGCGAGGGGTACAGCTCACCGTGTTTTTGCACGCCAGAAAGACTGGCGCGGGAATTTGAATTTATTTCTTCTGCGCCGGGCACCGGTGGAAGAGATATCGATCGAATTATGCGGGTGCAGGGCATCGAACGAATTCGGGTTATGCGGGAAATCATCAGGGAGCGAGGGAACAGAAAATGAAGAATGCACCAAACCTTAAAAAGCAGCCGGCGGATCTCATGGAGGAGTCAATCATCTTTGCCGGCGCCGATGCCTGGACTTTCGCCAAAGCATGGCAGGAAATGAACCCGATTGGCGATACGGTGCCGCCGGTTGTGCTGGATAAAAAGCAGCTGGCAGAGCTGGAGAATATCCGCATTGTGGATGATGGCCGGCTCTATGCGCGGGTTTGCCGCGGCGGGCATCTGACCGAACGGCAGATAACCATTCTCGCGACAAAGCTGGCGGTGGCCGGCGTGGAGCGCGCGCAATTCTACTCTGAAGGTTATCAGCTTCTGGAGGACTGGACGCCGCAGCTGCCGCGCCTCAAAGCCGATGCGGAAGCCGGCAAAAGTATGGTGATCGGCAAACCGCTGACGGATGTAAACCTCCGCGACCTGGCTGATAACGAAAAGGCGCTCATACTGGCCGCGCGTTACACCGGCATTGCAATCAACGAAAACAGCGAGGGCGTGTACGTCTACCGCGCCGGCATTTGGGAGAAAACGTCTATGCTCGAGCTGAGCCGCGAAATGGTGGCTATCTACAACGAGAACAAAACCAACTTCAGCAAGCGCGCGATCAACAACGTTATCGACGCCCTGAAAATCGTTATCCCGGTGATGGGGGAGCCGCGGCGGAGCCTGATCCCCTTTGCAAACGGTGTCTACGATATGGAAACCGGCATTTTCTCCGAACACAGCCAGGACAACTGGCTAACCAATCATAACGGCGTGACCTACACGCCAGCGGTACCGGGCGAAAACCTCCGCGACCACGCGCCGAACTTCCATAAATGGCTAAGTTACGCATCAGATAGAGACGCAATTAAGATGCAGCGCATCGCTGCAGCGCTCTTTATGGTGCTGGCGAACCGGTACGACTGGCAGCTGTTCCTCGAGATAACCGGTGAGGGCGGTAGCGGGAAAAGTGTCTTTACCCATATCGCCACGATGCTGGCCGGTGCGCATAACACCGCCAGCGGGAACATGGCGGCGCTCGACAGCGCGCGCGGGCGGGCGCAGTTCGTCGGGAAAAGCATGATAACGCTTCCTGATCAGCCCAAATATTCAGGAGAGGGTACCGGGATAAAAGCGATAACCGGCGGGGATGCCGTGGAGATCGACCCGAAACACGAGCACCAGTACACCGCCGTTTTGCGGGCGGTGGTTGTGGCCACGAACAACACGCCGATGATTTTCACCGAACGTGCCGGCGGCGTTTCCCGGCGACGCGTAATTTTCCAGTTTAACCGGCGCGTCAGCGAGGAGGATAAAGATCCCGACCTGGCAGAAAAGATATCCGCTGAAATTCCGGTGGTGGTTCGTCGGCTGCTGGCGAACTTTGCGAACCCGGAAAAAGCGCGGGCGCTGCTGCTGGAGCAACGGAACAGCGAAGAAGCACTGGAGGTGAAGCAGAAAACGGATCCGCTTTATGCCTTCTGCGCGCATCTTGAGCGGCTGGCTGATTGTGCGGGAATGATGGTAGGAAACCGCAATCCGCCTCACTATCCGCGAATTTATCTCTATCACGCTTACCTGGCATTCCTGGAGGCCAACGGTTTCGACAAGCCGCTGACGCTGAATAAATTCGCAGAGGGGATGGAAAGCGCGATGAGGGAGTTTAATCACGAGTACCGTAAGGAACGGAGAGCCCGTGGCATGGTGACCAACGTTGAACTTTCAGAGAGTGCGGAAGACTGGTTACCTCAGACGCATCCTGTAGCCGGTCATAAAGAATGAAGTTCAGATAAATATGGAGAAAGGTATACATGGTATACATCGAGAGAATAATTTATATATAAATCAGTAAAATAAACCATGTATACCTTGTTTTCAGGTATACACAGGGTGTACATGGTGTTCATTCTCTCATTAACCATCTGATCGTTTATTAAACAGAATGATGTATACCGTGTAGACCTGAAATCCCAAAATGTAGGCTGGTGTTCATAGGTTAATATTATGTTTTATAAGTAATTTATAGCCTTTATGAACACCATGTATACCTTGAGGGCAAATTCTTTAAAACGCATCCATTCATTTCACGTTGTGCATCCCCTCGATTTCATTACCATCATTTCATTACTTGCAATGATTATTGTGATTGTTGCGTTTTTTATCATGTGATAACCAAGGGGGAAGCATGAAAAAGGAACACGTGAAACCTGTTCTTCTGAGCGCTGCTCAGGTTGCGGCATTAAAAGCCATCCAGGAGCAGGAACGCCAGAAATCCGGGTTTGGTATCGCACCATCAATCCATGATGTGGCGAGAAAAATATTTGATGTTGGGCTATCCAGAATGGAGGTAAGCCAGTGAGTTACGAAATTAAAATTGGGCAAAGAAGCATTGCTATCACTGATAACGTTTCTGAAGTGGTTGCGCCTAATGAGCAGATGGCGATTCTTTTTAAAGGGATGGCGAATATTTTTGGTGATCTGCGGGCCGTGGCAATGTTAGCTGAGGCGGAAGCCGATGCCGTAGAGGTTATCCGCAATGATCCGGATTTAAACGAAGCAGCAAAAAACCGCCGGGCCAGAGATGCGGCAAATAGAGACACACTCACGGCTTTCACTAGAAGTACGGCGATGATCAGCGAACAAGCTGAAAATATTCTCAATTATCTTAAGACCAAACTGGCCCCAGTTGCTCCGTTGGCCGAGGGTGATGTTGTCGGATTTATGCGAGATAGTGAGCTACGGAATGTATTTCGCTCGCTGGATGGAGCTGCGAAAGAAAAGCTGATGGTAGCAATGTATGCCGGGAATCAGACTGATTTATGTGACGCCCTGCTACGAGGTAACGCCATTTGCTCAGGCGTAACAGATTCTCAGCTGGAGCGACTGACTTTTGCCCGTATCGCCACAGATAACGGAGCCGTTATCAAATCTGTTTCTAACCTGGTAAAAGCCATTAACCGCAACCTGCAGCAAATCATCGCTGTTCGCACATGGTATGCAAATCTGGTATTTGGAAGCAATGACGACCCTCGCGATGTGGCTCCTCGAGTCTCCGGGCTGGCGAATCTGTCCGAGTACATTGATGGTATGGAAAAAATTAATTACCGACAGGGTAAAGCAGATGATGAAGATGGGAAACAGGCCGCCTGATGGCGGCTTTTTCTTAACTGGAGAATGCTAAATGACAGAAGTGAGGAACGGTAAATTATGTTATTGAGCAAATCAGCCTATGCCAGGCACATGGGAGTAAGCCGACAAACAGTTTACGGCTGGATAGCACGTGGTGAGATTGTGCTATCAGGCGATAAAGTGGATGTTGAAGCAACACAGGCGAAGCAAAATTCTGCTGGTGCTGGTGCTGGTGCTGGTGCTGGTGATCATCACAATGCAATGACGTGGGCGCAGGCCGCCGCGTGGGTATGGGGGCATGACGGCGGGAAAGAGCTGCCGGCTGATATTAATGCTGGCCAGCGAATAGAGGCAGCAGCCGCTGAGCTGGGTTTTGATGTTCAGCACGAGCCCGATGAACAATTGCTGATTCTCTTCCGGCCGGATGAAGAAACCCACAGCTTCTATGGCAAAGACCGTGCAGCAGGCGCTTTACGGTTTCTTCGTTCTGAGCTGGCTTACGTTGCCACAATGCACCCCGATACGCTGGATGACTGGAACAAAACTGGTTTAATGTCACTCTGCCTGCTGGACGGCGAAAAACTGTAAACCCCCCAGCCCTCAAACTTGACACTTTTTCGCGAGAAACTGGGAAAAGTGTCAACCCAACCTAACGGATCCTGACGCCTGCGAACAGCAGCTAGAGCAGAAGTGTAAAGGGCTGGCGTTGAGCTTTGTTGAGCCCGGCGGTTAGCTTTTGTTAGTCCTGATGCGAAGCAGGGCAGGTGTTAGCCTGTTATGGTTTGTTATGCCTTACTAGGGAAAACTAGGGGAAAGTGTCAACCGCTACCCCTTTAGAAAACTTCAGGTGCGGAGCGTTAGCAGTACCTGTCAAAACCTGACATTTGATCGGGAAAGTTGTCAAATGTTGTCACCCACCGGCACAGCCGGCGGGGATTTTTGGCTGTAGAAGCTCTAAGTTACAGTTGCATCGAAGTGTTAAGTAAACACAACTTCCAAAACAGTATGTTGTGTTTTGAAAACCCAACATAAATTCCACCAAAGTGAAATTTATCACGATTACTTCTAAAAATAGCCAACTGCTATTATAATAGCATAATTTTGTACGTTTTTTTCTCGAATTGACTATGCAAATTATTGATCTTATATTTCTTTAATCTGTCAAATTATGAAATGGGAAACATGGAAGGAGTTTATGTGAACAGTAACGTTAAATTTATCAGTTCGATCTCAACTGAAGGTGAATTTGAGACGCTGATCAAAAGATATGCTGAGGAATTATTCAAAGGAAATGCCTATCTAGTTGGTGGGCCTTACGATAATGGAAAGGATTTAGTTATTAAACGTAATGAAAGAGAGGTTCGGCAGGCCGCACAGATAACTATACAAGAAAAGAAAATTGAAGAAAAACTAGAGGCAGATCTTTTAAAGGTTGAAAAATTAGTTGATAAGGATAATTATCCACCAATATTGCATTTTTTCTGGAGTCATCCCATTTCAGAGTATACATTGGATAAACTTAGAACTGGTGCAATGACAAATCATTTTATTTCCTTGGAGTTTTATGATGCAAAAAGAATTGCGCAGGATTTAACAGATCATTACCCACACCTTCTTAATTACCTTATAAAAGATATTCATAAGATTGATATTCAGAACGATGAACCAATAAACTTTCAGCAAAGGGCTTTTTACGAGTATCTTCTCCTTAGTAAAGACAGTACAAATTTAAAGAATGCTATTATAGATGCAAGTATACTCTCCCATTTGAATGAAGGTGGCAAAACGGTTGAAGAGTTATTAAGTTTACTTCAAGGTGTTAACTTAAAAATAGGTAGCTTGAAAGGTAAATTACAAACACTCACACGTAATGGCAAAGTAATTAATCAAGATGGTATTTATACGCTTAGCCAAGAGGAAATATCTAAACTTGAGAATATTAAACTTAGAGATAGTACTCGTAAACAAGATTTAATTAAAACTATTAGTGATAAACTAGCAAAACATACTGATCAAGATTTAGCCTCCGAAGTCGTGAAGTTAATTATCACTGCCTACGAAGAATCAATAAGCATTCAAATAACTGAGAGTAAATTTGAATCTCCTAAATTAAAAATTTTTCAAGCGACAATTAATAACTTAAAGATTTTAATAAACGAAAGATGCGGTTTAGATAGAGAGAAATCTGAAGCTTTGGCTAGTGAATTGCTTGAAATAGCAGGTGAAAATGAATATTTGTCAGAGCATTGCTCAGCAAAATTGTGTGTTAACTTCTTGAGTGATAGTAAACTTGAAAAGTATATTGAAGATAAAAGTTTCTACATTTACCTTGATGCGCCTGTATTGATACCATATCTAATAACAATAATGTTTAAAGATATTTCTTTGTTTGATAAATCAATACGAAACATTAATCTTTTAAGAGAGAATATTAATTCCATTAAAAACAAAAGATTAAGAGTGTCAAATGAACATTTTGAAGAAACTGCTAGACATTTTTCACAGGCAGAAAAGTTAAGCCAATTTGTTACCGACGAGTTAGTAGAGCAACTAGGGGAATCAAAGAACGTATACTTTAATGTATATATGAAGTGGAAAAAGAAAAGAGATGATAAAACCAACTTCGAAGATTTCACTAGTGCATTCTTAGGACTTGAAAAAGAAGATGTTAATCCAAATGATAAATTTACAGCTTATTCAAGTTGTATTTTTGAGTTATTAACAGCTGCTAACTTTGATGTTATAGATAATAAAGACTTTGTTCCCTATGATTTCTTAGAGAGAACAAGAAGAAAATTTATTAGAGAATCTACATCATTTAGACATCCAAGAGCAGTTGAGAATGATATATATTGTGCCCACACTTTAGGTGATGAGAAACTTCATCTTGACTCAAGGGGTTATTTTAGCACCCCTATGCTGATCACTCTAGATACCTCCCAATATCTCCTAAGAAATATAATCCGTCGAGAAAATAAATTCGCTGAGTGGCTCATTTATACACCTCAACGTGCGATTGAAAGACTTTCTTTAGTTGGATTAAAAGTATCATCTGAGTCTCTTAAAGATGGTGTGTTAGCTACAATATCTGAAGAATATTTCTTTAAAGAAAACTCGATGAGTTTACTTGATACGTTATCGGTGATTATCGACGATAATAATAACAGTGAAGGGGATGTAATTAAGTTTGTTACTTCGTTGAGAAGAAAAGTAAATGAAGAAGCCTTAGACTATTCAGAGATTGATGTGGGGCATTACAATAACATCAGCTATGTGTTGCTATTCATACATCGTGAATTTAGGGATGAATTTACTAAGATAATAAAACTTTTCTCTGATGCCAGTTACCAGGACACACTAACTAAACTGCTTATGTCTAGCATAAAGGGTGAGTTTGATGAGAAGCAGAGGGATAGACTGCGCGAAGAAATGCAGGCAATACTATTGAGCTATAAATAAAAAATTGTTTAAGAAGCAAAGACAATCATGTCTTTGCTTCTTCGTTGTGTTTTTGATGAGTTAATAATTGAGGTGTAATTTCTGGCCATGACATGGTGTAGCACTGTAAATATACCTTTTGATTGTGTTTGCGTGTTTGATGATGCGGGTTCCTTTTTAATATAAATTTAAGGTTATAATTGACTACACATATATGTAAGCCATACTCTTCGGGGGTACTTTTGGGGGTACCTAAATTTCTGTAATAGCTTAAAATCCAACAAAATCAATTGATTAATGTGTTGTAATCTATTCCTATTATCGCACCATTTCAAACTCTTCCCAAGTCTACCGAAATCAACTTAAAGCCCGTATACTGCGGTTTCTGGCCCGTATTTTATCTCCTGTTATCAACGGGACTCAACCGGAATCAAGTTACAGTTGGGGGCATAAGTGGGGGCATTCTGTGTTCGGTCCAGGGAGATGCCCCCAATGAAGTTAAATGCGCGGCAGGTAGATGCTGCTAAACCCAAAGAGAAAGCCTACAAGCTGGCAGATGGTGCTGGTTTGTATCTTGAGGTTGTTCCCTCTGGTTCACGATACTGGCGGATGAAATATCGCTTCAATGGAAAAGAGAAGCGTATGGCTTTTGGAGTCTATCCAGCAGTGTCCCTTGCACGAGCGAGGGCACTACGTGATGAAGCCAAGAAAAAACTGGCCGAAGGTATCGATCCATCGTTTGCTAAAAAAGAAGAAAAGCTGGTTCGCGATGTGCAACTCAATAATACGTTCCAGTCTGTGGCACTTGAGTGGCACGGTACGAAGGTGAGTAGATGGTCAGAAGGGTATGCTTCTGACATTCTGGAGGCCTTCAATAAAGATATTTTTCCCTATATCGGCCAACAGCCGGTGAATGAATTCAAACCACTGGTTCTGCTGAATGTGCTGCGTAGAATGGAAAGCCGTGGTGCGACAGAGAAGGCTAAGAAGGTTCGTCAGCGCTGCAGCGAAGTTTTTCGTTACGCCATCGTTACCGGCCGTGCGGAATACAATACTGCTGCAGATCTAACCAGTGCGATGTCAGGGCATGAATCGAAGCATTATCCCTTACTTACCGTTGAGGAGTTACCAGACTTCTTTAAAGCTCTCTCTGGCTATACAGGCAGCCCGTTAATTGTTCTTGCCGCACGTTTGCTGATCCTTACGGGAGTTCGTACCGGCGAGCTTCGAGGTGCTTTCTGGAGTGAGTTTGATCTTGAAAAAGCGGTGTGGGAAATACCTGCAGAGCGCATGAAGATGAAACGGCCTCACTTGGTCCCCCTCTCTACCCAAGCACTAGAGATCGTACAGCAGCTCAAAGTGATGTCTGGGCAATATCCTCTGGTGTTTCCTGGGAGTAATGATCCCCGCAAAACAATGAGCGAAGCGAGTATTAATCAGGTGTTTAAGCGGATTGGATACACGGGGAAGGTAACGGGGCATGGTTTCCGCCACACGATGAGTACGATTTTGCACGAGGAAGGGTTCAATACGGCATGGATTGAAACCCAACTTGCGCATGTCGATAAGAACGCGATACGTGGAACGTATAACCATGCGTTGTATCTTGAAGGAAGAAAGGAGATGATGCAGTGGTATGCAGATTATATTAAATGTCTTTTTGTAACTAACGTAAGACATGTTTCATGAAAAACGCATTCAGCCATGTAGATGGCTGAATGTCCAATAAACACAAATAACTAAATGAAAAATATTGAAAAAAAACTTGAAATGCTCCTGCATTAGGAGCTTTACTCAATCTGTACATTTAGTAACACTTAAAATTCTGTATTTAGCATAATTGTAGACCAAAAAATTTTCGAGGGTGACATGGATAGAAAAACTGCAGTTGCAAGATGTCATGAAATCCAACTGGCTATTCGAGATAAAGAAGTTGTCAAGTTTGAAAAAATACCCGAAATCGGAATGGCTGTTCAATTAGCACTACACATAAGGGGCCTGCCCATTATTGAATACCAGCTTCTAAAAATGGTCGCTACCTCACTAATTGGAATACCTCGGTTAGCTGTTGATAGGATCGTATTTCTTTTGGCTGAAATTGGATTTGTTAAAATTCACTCTGAAGGGAAAAGTATTAAAGCCGTACTACCAAATGTTCCTTATTTTGAAGACCTTTATGATGGAATCGGTGAATATTATGAAAATCAGTCTAACCCTGATGAGTTCGAAAAGTTGTCCCTTATAATCGTAGATTCATTGGCAGGCTCACCTTTTAATATCGATTCTTTAGCCGATAAACTAGGTGCTGATAGAAAAGACTTTGATCAAAGCATTGAGATCGGAGAAAGAGGCAATTATATCTACTCTAGAAGATGCCGATCTAAAAAAATACTTTTAAATCCTACGTATTTTTCCGAAAATGCAGATATTTTTGCCGATCATGTAGCAAAAGCTGGGGCCAAAACAGTTCAAAAAACGCTCCATCTTTTAGAGAAAGCCCAAGGTTGGCCTTTATCACTAATCTTAAAAAGGAAAGAAATTGCTGGCCACTCTCTTTCTGATGATGAGACTAGTTTGATAAAAAGACTTGCACAAGACGGTATGGTAAAACCTCCTTCTATTATCACTTCTTATTCTGGAGATAATTCTTTCATATTTACTCCAACACCAAATTTTGTAAATATAAGCCCATTCAAAAGAGAGCAATATGAACGAGCTTTAGCGATAGTTTCTGCTATACGGCAAGGGGAATTGTTGCCAAATAAATACAGAATTAGAAGCCCTGGAGCTGTGTTGTATAAATTGAAAACTGAGCTTAAGCTTTCACCCACAAGTGATTATGCTGAGCAATATCAAAATCTTCAACACTTGCGCATAGCAAAACTAGTCAAACTTCATAATGGCTATAATCAACTCGAGATTATTGATACACCAGAAAATAGAGAGTCCTTAAAAATTGCATATCAGTTAGTCCAAGGTGATAAGATACCCGAATTAGTAGTTGATAATGATGTAATGAAAGCGATGGCAGGTACTCGTGACTATGTAGAATCTTTGGTAAGTTCCAAATTAATGCGTGAAAAGGAAAATATATCGCTTTCGGAAGAAACAGAGAATGAACTAACTCAGTTGCTTTTGGAGAAAATTTAATGTTAAAAGATAGAGCCCAAAAAGCATTAGCTTTGAAATTTTGTATATCTAAACGCTGGTTGCCACAACTCGAAGTAAATATAGAGTCGAGCAAGCGGCTTGAAAAGCAAAATTTACTGCTTACTGATTTAGATGTCCTTGCTGTTGCCTTATCTCCTGTCGGCGAACAGGTTAAATTTATTTTCGATTGTAAAAGTGGAAACAGAGAATCACCGATAGGGCGTGTTTTTTGGTTAAAAGGAGTAATGGAAAAAACACACTCATCGCACGGTTTTATCCTGATGAATTCGAAAATGAATATTGGAAAAGATCACAGGTTAACAGCAGCAGATCTAAATATTTCATTACTTAAAGAAAATGAATTCGAAAGTTTATCTATCGGGACTGGTGGAAGCACATCGATAAATACAGAATATTCAGTAGCGGCAGATATTACAGCATGGGAAAAATTGTCTGAACTTATCAAAAAATATCCTAACATGTCAGAATATCTTTCATTTTCAAATTCATCTTTTTGGATGATCAATGAACCTGGAGAGCAGTGTAGGAAGGTTGTTGCTAAACTGAGAAGAATAAGATCAGAGTTAGATCCATCTAAGAATGAGCATTTATGTATATTTGGTGATGCACTTTCATTATTTTTGATGACAATTTCAAACATAGCAAATAAATTACTACTCGTATTAATTTCGCCAACTGAGAAAGATGATTTTTCTTCTCTTGTATTAGCATATCTATATGGTGGTTATGAGAACCTTAACGCGGCGATTAAGATCCGCAGCTTAGCAACAGGTCAAAATGAAGGTGATGCATTAAGCATTTTTCCAGAAACAAATAAATTTGAACATTTGACTAGAGAAATAATGCAAGCCCCACAGCAAGCTATGGCTGCTGCTTTATTAGCTCGAGAGTTATCTCTATGTATGCTAACTAATTCTGAGCAGACCAAATTACAACTAGATATTGCAAATGAAAATCCATATGCAACGAAATTCATTTTACTTGCTTCTGAATATCTGCAGCAAGCTATAAAATTGCCGCCTGAATTTTTTGATATTTATTCTAAAATATCCTTTGGAATAACAACTGAAAATTCCAAAAGAAAAAAATAGAATACTACAAAGCGAAGATCTATGTCTTCGCTTTGCAATTTAAAATACGATTGAATTTATCAAACCCGGGAAACCAACTCAGAATGCCTTTATTGAACGTTTTAACCGTACGTAACGGACAGAAATACTGGATTTTTATTTATTCAGAACGCTGAATAAAGCACGAGAAATTACAGAGTCCAGGCGAAAGGAATATAACCAGCAACGACCTCATTCATCATTAAACAACCTGACACCGGAGGAATTTATCCGAAGTCTGCAAAAGGTCCGGACCTCTGATTTAACCTAGCATCGATATTGGGAAGGGATCAGAACAACCGGAACTCTCAAAAAGTGCGTGGAACTAAAACAGGTGCGCTTACACGTTGTTTCCTACTGATAACATAGACCAATTTTAGCGATATACCCAAGCTGGTAATATCAATTGCGAGCTTCCACTTCTTGTTGACAGCAAATTGGACTTTTCGCTCTGTACTAGAAGCAAAAGTTGGAGTATCAGTGACTCTCTAAACGTGAATGGTTCATTTTGCAGGGAGACTTACAGGACGACCACTGTAACCTGATGATGCGTGGTCTGAGCTAATACAATTTATTCAACAAAGCCGGTCTTGGCTCAACGAGCTGGCGAAAGCCGCGCAGCTCTCCACTAACTCCCAATGGACCCGCAATATTTCGCTGAGCGCTGGCGGCTTCGAGATATACAACTATCGTAAGGACTATTATGAAATTACTTAAAATCCCGTGAAAGCATTTGCGAAGCAGCTGAAGCTGTATAAATACCAGCATGTTTTATTTCAGCTGCTATTTTGTAACCATCATCTCTAAATTGCGCAAGCATTGAGCTTAAAGAACCAAGTTTCCTAGTATTCAAAACCATTCTAACTACAGTTCCTTCATGATAATGACCTAAAGTTATATGCTTCTTTCCTTGTTCATCGAGATAAATAGCATGGTCACCGCTACAAATAAGAAAGCTACCGCCAAGTTTACAGATGCGGCTAATCATATAAAGTCCAAACCCTGAATTATGCCATGGGTTTTTTGTATTAACCCTTGCACCTTTGTAATTTTTACTAGAAATAGATGGCATTAGTGCTAACTGAATGGCTTCAGAATCATTATCAGCTTCTATGTAGGGGTTTTTCGATAGGGAACTTCTCATGCCCATGCCATTATCTGAAATTGTTATTTCGACACAATCATAAGAGGGCCAATACTGAGCACAATACTCAATTACCTTTGAGTCACTATGTTCAACAACATTACGCATTATTTCCCTAATAGAAAATGTCAAAGCATCAATAAGATCACCTTCTTCTTGGCGAGCAAGTATCTTTGCTAATCTTCCGGAGCGTGCTTCAACTATCTCTTGTACTTCAGTATATTTATCATTAGCTTCATCAATTACGGTTTGAACACGAAGAATGGTGAAAGGCACGAAATTATTATTTCCATCCGTACATCCTGGCTCACGACCATGTTTTAATCCGAAAGCCCTAAAGAAAGCCATATTTGAAGCATAGTCTTTATTTTCGTATCCACTACAAAAAATTTTAAATCCCTCTATATTTTTTTTCTGTTTTCTATGAAAATCTCGAATATGTTTAGCAACATAAACCATTGCAAACGGTTCAATTCTCCCCATGTTTGAGAAGTCTATAGTTATTTGTTGATTATTAGAATGCTTCTCAATTTCATTACAGAAATCGAATATTCTTTCAGGATTACATGTTGAGGGAAATAAAATGCGGGACATATAAATTCCTTAGGATGATTTTTCTATAAATGCTACTCAATAAGTTCTAATAAGACAAGCTTATGAAATACGAATGTGAAAACCTTATCGAAAAAATCTCGTAGGCGAAGTTAAAAAGGCCGATGGGGTTGCCAATAAGTTTGTCTCACCTAGCAGCCGTTTGGTACCGGATCGCATTGTTCTGCTATCCGGTGGCCGCCTCGTTTTCGTCGAATGCAACGCTCACGGAAAATCACCACGTGCCGACCAGATACGCGAGCATGGATGGCACCCTTAATCTGGATGCTGGAGGCTTAGCAGAAGGAGTGCAGCGGAAGCAATCTGGTACATTGAGCGCCTGATAGGCCACCGCTACCATCGGTTAACGAAGCTGATTAACCATTGTCATCATAGAGTGTTCAGTTTCGGCGATTTCATTTGTAAGTAATTCATCGATCCGTTTCATCTTTAGATCGTGATTTGTACCGAACAGGTCCAGCTTATCTAGGGCATACATCAGCAGGGCTGTAATAACGGCGGTCAGGACCGAGGACAGAAGGAGAGGTAACGGACCCGGCAGACCCAGACTGTTCAGCCACGTCTCGAGGCCAAGCGAGGCAAAAATGGATAAGGAACCGACCACCAGTTTCAGAATGGCATCCCCTTTTTGGGCCTGGTTGCTGCTTTTATCACGCAGGATGGTGACTGACTGCATCAACACCTTAAAGCCTTCCTTGACCATCCGCATGAGGTTTTTGAATATGCCCACAAAACAGTTAACAATTCCTTCCAGCAGCATTGAGAGGAAGTTTTTACAAAGCCTTCCGCCAAGTCCTTCAGCAAGGTTGACGCATTAGTGAGAACGTATGTCTTCATGCGGCTGAGGCGAAGTTTCAATGCCTCAGTATAGCCACTGACCCCTACGCCGGTGTCCAGACCATCCGACAGGCTGGTGCGGAGCTCGTAGTAAAGCGGCTTAATGACGAACAGAACCAGATCGCCGAGCGACTGGTGACCGGCTGCCTGACCGGCATCTTTGGCCAGAACTTTTTGGACACTCCGGTCTTTACTGATATTGGACCACACAGTTTCATTGGTTTTGTCGTCAATGGCTTTCTTAGCCACTTTCATCTCGTCTATCATCTGCTGACGGGCCTGGATTTGCTCCTCAGTGAGTGGCTTTTTGACCTCCTTGCCCCTTTTTTTGACGATCACATACCCCTGCTTCACTTCCTGCTGAAGCTCCGCGCTCGTCTTGTCGAATTTTCCAAAATCCTTGCCACTGTTATTGGCCTGTGACGTCACTTTATAGTTTTTGTCAATGTTGGCTATAGCCTTGATGTCATCGAGGTTCAGGGCCTTGTTACCTTTCAGGTTGTTACACACTTCAGCACAAGAAATGGCATGGTCAACCTGTGCTGCTCGCTCCGGTGTCCCTTCACTGTTAGCGTGCCGCTTGTTTCTGTAGACGACCTGTCCGTCGTACTCATCATGGGATCGCTGACTGTTGCCGAAGTGGGCGTCCTTATGTTTCTCCATTTTCTTACCGTTGCGCATCTGAACAGTCACGCCATCACGCGTCATCGTACCGCTGTTATAGACGGTTTTATCAGCCAAATTCTGAATATTTTGGCGTTCAATCAGCTGCTCACTGTAGCTGTCGAGCCTAAAGTTGCTGCTGTTGATGGCCTCATACTGGAAGGTCCGGCATTCCTGGTTCAGACGCGAAGGCGTAATTCCCTGACGAATGCCGATGTTACACGCCCGCATCGTCCCATCGAGCAGGCTCAGGAAGACGGGCTCCAGAATAGTATCGATGGCACTGCCCGTGGAGAGGTGTTCAAGACGGGCCAAAGCATCAGCCCTGTTGACCGCAAGATCCATGCTTTCGACGGAGGAGCGGTAAAATTCACTGACCTTACAGGCCTGTACTAATGCAATGTCCGGCTCCCCGGCCAAGTGCCGCGCCACCACCGTTAAAGAAGCTACGGGGGTTAGTTGTGGTAGGCGCTGTAATCGGCGTGCTTTGATGGCATTCAGATGTCGTGCATTTTTCTCATTCATAATCAGACCTTAGGCAGCAACCAGTTCATACCAGGATGTCATAAAATCGCGTGCCTCTTGCGGTTTTGTCTCATCCAACTGCATCAGCATTGTCACCAGCTCTTCCAGTGTTGAAAGCGTTTTGTGATCGTTAAGCTGATACTCGGCAATCATCAGCCAGATCGTAGAAAGATTAGGTGGGCTGACAATCATCTCAGCAATCCTGAGTTGCGTATGTTGCGATAAACGGCTACGTGAACCAATCCCAACGACCAGATCGTCCAGCAGCGTAATGTTCGCAGGGGTATTAAGATGATTAGCTTTTAGGCAGCAAAGACCCAGTGCGTATCCGGTCAGAATAAATTCTTTGAATCGCCACGGGTTTAACAGACACCTCAGAGTCATTTAAGATGGCTTAAAGAGAGGTGCCCATGAGCGGTAAGCGTTATCCCGAAGAGTTTAAAATTGAAGCGGTCAAACAGGTTGTTGATCGCGGTTATTCTGTTTCCAGCGTTGCAACACGTCTCAATATCACCACCCACAGCCTGTACGCCTGGATAAAGAAGTACGGTCCGGATTCTTCCACTAATAAAGAACAATCAGATGTTCAGGCCGAGATCCGCCGTCTCAAGAAAGAGCTGAAGCGGGTTACCGACGAACGGGACATATTAAAAAAAGCCGCGGCGTACTTCGCAAAGCTGTCCGACTGAGGTACGCCTTTATCCGTGACAACACCTGTTGCTGGCCTGTTCGCCTGCTCTGTCGGGTGCTGGATGTTCATCCCAGTGGTTTTTACGCCTGGCTTCAGCAGCCGCATTCACAACACCATCAGGCAGACCTGAGACTGACAGGACAGATTAAACAGTTCTAGCTGGAATCGGGAGGCGTCTATGGTTATCGCAAAATCCATCTGGATCTGCGGGACAGCGGGCAACAGTGCGGAGTGAACAGAGTCTGGCGACTGATGAAACGTGTCGGGATAAAGGCTCAGGTCGGATACCGGAACCCGCGGGCACGTAAAGGCGAGGCCAGTACCGTGTCGCCCAACAGGCTCCAGCGACAGTTCAATCCGGATTCTCCGGATGAGCTTTGGGTAACGGACATAACCTACATCAGGAGCCACGAAGGCTGGCTATATCTTGCCGTGGTTGTTGATCTGTTCTCACGCAAAATTATCGGCTGGTCCATGCAATCCCGGATGACAACGGACATTGTCCTGAACGCACTGCTGATGGCTGTATGGCGGCGTAATCCGCAAAGAAAGGTGCTGGTCCACTCGGACTAGGGCAGTCAGTATACAAGCCATGAGTGGCAGTCATTCTTGAAATCACACGGACTGGAAGGGAGTATGAGCCGTCTCGGTAACTGTCACGATAACGCGGTTGCAGAAAGCTTTTTCCAGTTACTGAAATTAGAGCGCATAAAGAAAAAGATCTACGGAACGCGGGAAGAGGCCCGCAGCGATATTTTTGATTACATCGAAATGTTTTGTAACAGTAAGCGTCGGCTTGGGTCGAGCAATCAGATGTCACCGACAGAATATGAAAACCAGTATTATCAACGGATCGGAAGTATCTAGATTATCCGTGGCGATTCAAATCTCCTCCCGGAAAACAGTACCACTCTACATCAAGATTAAAGCCTCTCTGGGTTTACACCAGGGTTACTTTCCCCTTGCGTCGCCCCCTTAAACTCAACGCACTTATCGCTGAGCAAGGACATCAAAACTGCCCTCCCTGTTCAAACCGTTAATCCAGTAATTTCATCTCCAGCGCCCGGCTCATCGCTTGAGTGCGGCTATTCACTTTAAGCTTCGCGTAGATGTTTTTGATGTGCCATTTGACCGTCTCGGCAGAAATAGCGAGGTAGCGAGCGATTTCTTTGTTCATCTGACCTTCAGCGATCAGCTGTAATATCTGCAACTCTCGCTCGCTGAGTTCCCCATGAATATCGGGGCTTCCACTATTAAACGGTGTTCCATCTGCAGGCGCGCGTTTGCCGGCCCAGGGTTCATGGACTATCCCTTCCTCTGTACAAGCCGAAGAGGATTCATTCATACCGGCAAGCAAAGGTTGCAAGGTATCGCCAGCCTCAAGAAAGAGGCCCTTGAGATGCTGTTGTTCAGCCAGCTGCACGACTGGCTGAAATGTCGTGCGCGCAGCGGCAGTTTTGCCACTGTTCCACAAGGCCAATGACCAGAGCGTACGTAGACGCGCTGCGGTTAACCTGTCCCCCCGGCTTTCGTGATCGGAGACCATCTCAGCCAGTAAAACGCAGGCTTGCGGTGCTTGGCCTCTGGCGAGAAGAAGCCGGCTGCGGCTAAGGGATGCAGACATAACGATGGCGCGTTGGCAGGGATGTTCGGCATCCATTCTGAAGCTGGCGGCCATTTGTTCAAGCTGTCGCTGCAGTTGCTCTGCGCCGGTGAAATTGCCGCGCTGCAGTCGCACCCTCACCTGCTCGGCTAACAACATGGCCTGGAGCCGTTGCCAGCCGCGAGACACCGCAAGACGCTGCGCATGCTCCAGCAATCGCTCGCCCTCATAGGGCATATCGTTATCTAAGGCCTGACGCGCGAGATAGGTATAGCAACGACTCAGCGCGTCGGGTGGACTGAATCGGTCGATGAATTCGAGCCGGTCGGCTAACAGATGCTCGGGCGAGTCACCCCTCTGACATTCATAGGCTATCTCCGCCAGCAGCGGCGCCAGCGTCGCGCCACTGGTCGACTGGGTACCGGTATAACATTCAGCCTGGCGCAACGTTTTCTCTGCATACCACCCGGCTTTTCCCAGATCGCCCTGACAAAGATGGCACTGGGCAATAATAAACGCGCGATAAACCGAAACAAACAGATTATCTAAAGGACTTTCCGGAGAGGGCATATGCTGTTGAACCTCCAGCGCGTCGTGATAGCGCTGGTTAACAACATGGCAATAGCTGAGAATATTGCATATCAGACCATCAACCCAGGTGTCGCCGCAGGGCACTTCGGCCAGCAACGGCTGAACTATAGCCAGACTCTCCGGGATGTTTTCCGCAAAGGCTTCGCAAATTGCCCGCACAACGCGCAATTTACACCAGGTGCTGCGGGTTAAATCCTCACGATGATGAAGTACCATCTGATCGAGGTTATCAAGCAGCTGCCTCGACTCATCAAAGTGGAAATAATGCGCCAGTGCCCAGGCCAGGTTAATTTGCAGGTCAATGCGCGACGGATCGGTGCTGGGCGGCAAATGATGCATCCATGAGATCAGAGTATCGATATCCCCTTCTTCCGCCAGTGACTGAGCGCTTGCGCCGTCCTGCACGGGGCTATGCACCGGCTTGCCTGCGCTGAGCGCATGGCGTACCGCCTCAGACCACAGCTTCTGTTCGACGAACCAATGACTGGCTAATTCATGCAGCTGTTTGCGGTCAATATCGTTGTTCTGCTGCAGCATGGTCCGAAGATTTTCCTGCAACAGAGGATGGTAGCGAAACCAGTAGCCTTGTTCGTCAAGGGCTGACAAAAAAAGGTTGTGTCGCTCAATCCATGCCAGCATCGCTTTACTATCATCACGTCCAGTCACTGCATTGCATAGTTCGGCATTTAACCGACTGAGGAAGGACGTTTTCACCAGGAAATCGAGAACCTCTTCCGGCAGCGGATCCAGTACCACCTCTTTCAGATAGCGGGCAATGGATCGTGTTCCTCCATGCATATTACGCAACAGATGCTCGGGATCATTCTGTAATTCTGCCGACAATGAAGCGATCTTCATGCCCGCGATCCAGCCCTCTGTCACGGACTGTAGCCGCTGTGCATGATGGTTGCTGAGGGGTAGCGCAACCGTGCGGCTAAAATAGTGTTTTGTTTCTTCGAGCGTGAATTGCAGGTCTCGATCATAGATCTCCACCAGTTGGTCCTGGGCCTGCAGCTGGCTCAGCGCAAGATTCGGGTGGAAACGGCTGCCAATGATCAGATGCAAGGCGGCAGGCGCATGCTTGATTAAATACCCCAGCGCTTCATAGACCCCACGATCGTTAATCACGTGGAAGTCGTCGATAATCAGGTACACGTCATGCGGGCAGTAGTGTAGCTGGTTAATGAGCCCGGCCAGCAGTTGCTCGGAGCTGGAGAGCTTCTGTTCTTCCATGTCACGCCAGAAATCGGCGTCCCAGTCAGCATAGAGTGGACGCAATGCTTGCAGCAGATAAGGAATAAACTGCCATACGTCATCATCATCCTCATCGAGGCTCAGCCAGGCAATACGTTCGCCCTGGGCGACCATCTGCTGATGCCATTGCGCCAACAGCGTGGTTTTGCCAAATCCAGCGCCGGCGCAGACGACGCCCAGCCGGCACTGCTGAACGGGACTGAGAAGCTGAAGCAGCCGGGGGCGCTCCAGCAATTGTATTGAGGAGCGAGGCGGGACGAATTTGGTCAGGATTAGCGGCAAGCCTCGCGTCAGCCGCAATGGCCCGGAGACCAGTGAGGGTGATTGGCGACCTTCTAAATCCAATGGCTTCATCCGTGGTGTCTACTCGCTTTGTTTTTTTCAATTGTACGCCAGCCCCCGGGATGACATGGGGCAGCCAAACTTTATTGCTACACAAAATTTAGAAAGTTTGACCTCAAGCATGAAAACCCCCACCTACCCCCCCCATGAAGGTGGCTTCGCACTCCCTTTAACCGCTCGTAGATTCATTGCATGGGTGTGGCCAGGGTTATCCGCCCTGTCTGTTGGCCCCGCCTGGGTGACCTTTATTGAGGAGAATTAAACGATGCTCAGCAAACAGGCGTTATTGCAGGCTTACCGCAAGATGCGGGAGATAAGAACATTTGAAGAGCGGTTGCATCAGGAAAATACCAGCGGTGATATTCCGGGCTTCATTCACCTTTACACCGGTGAGGAGGCCATCGCGGTGGGGGTCTGCGAAAATTTAACGAGCGCAGATTTTATTGGTTCAACACACCGTGGACATGGCCACTGTATTGCTAAAGGTTGCGACATTCACGGCATGATGGCCGAAATATTCGGTAAGGACAGCGGGTTATGTCGCGGTAAGGGCGGGTCGATGCACATTGCCGATCTGTCGAAAGGAATGCTGGGGGCGAACGCTATCGTTGGGGGAGCCCCTCCCCTGGCCATCGGCGCCGCGCTAACGGCAAAGACGCTAAAAACCGGCAACGTCGGTGTCTCTTTTACGGGCGATGGTGGTTCTAATCAGGGCCTGGTCTTTGAAGCCATCAATATGGCCGTCGTGCTCCAGCTTCCAGCCGTCTTTATTTTCGAGAATAACGGTTACGGCGAAGGGACCGGCCATGACTACGCCGTGGGTGGGCGTGATATCGCCCGGCGCGCCGCTGGCTTCGGCCTGCCGGCAGTGACCGTCGATGGCACCGATTTCTTTGCCGTTTATGAGGCAACCTCAGAGGCGGTCAAGCGTGCACGAGAAGGCGGTGGTCCAAGCGTCATTGAGGCCAAAGCCTTCCGCTGGCATGGTCATTTTGAGGGCGATCCCGCGCTATATCGTGCGGAAGGTGAAGTGCAACGCCTGCGTGAACAACATGATCCGCTGAAGATTTTTACCGCTAAGGTCAAGCGACAAATCACCCATGAAGAACTAACGGCGATTGACGAGGAAGTAGAAGCCCTGGTCAACGATGCCGTATTGAAGGCCCGCGCCGCTGCCTACCCGGCTCCGGAAGACCTGCTGACAGACGTGTACGTCTCATACTGAGGGTGATAACCATGACAATAAAAACCTATCGTGAAGCGGTCAAGGAAGCCCTGGCTCAGGAAATGGAACGCGATGAACGCGTGGTGCTCATCGGTGAAGACTTGCGTGGCGGTCATGGCGGAAATGCGCCCGAAGAGGCGAAAATAGAAGCCTTTGGCGGTGTGCTGGGTGTCACTAAAGGGCTGTGGACGCAGTTCGGCTCCGATCGGGTGATCGACACGCCCATTACCGAGTCGGCCATCATCGGTATGGCGGCCGGCGCCGCAGCGACGGGTTTGCGGCCGGTCGCGGAATTGATGTTCATGGATTTTTTTGGCGTGAGCCACGATGCGCTGTACAACCAGGCGGCTAAGTTCCGCTACATGTTTGGTGGCAAAGCCAGAGCTCCGCTGGTAATGCGAGGGATGATCGGCGCGGGGTTTTCCGCCGCGGCCCAGCATTCACAGTCACCCTATAATATCTTTGCCACCACGCCTGGACTGAAGGTGGTGGTGCCCTCAACGCCTTATGACGTCAAGGGTCTGTTAATCCAGTCCATTCGCGACGACGACCCGGTGGTATTCTGCGAGCATAAAATGCTGTACGACCTCAAGGGCGAGGTACCGGACGAGATCTATACCATCCCGCTAGGTGTAGCCAACTACACTCGCGAAGGGGAGGACGTCACCATCATTGCGTTGTCGGCAATGGTACATAAAGCAAACCAGGTGGCGGACAAACTGGCCAGAGAGGGGATCTCGGTCGAGGTGGTCGACCCGCGAACCATTTCGCCGCTGGATGAGGAAGGTATTCTGGAATCGGTGGCTTCCACGGGGCGGGTCGTGATTGTCGACGAATCCGCGGCACGCTTCGGTTTTGCTCATGATGTCGCGGCGCTGATTGCGTCCCAGGCATTCCATTTCCTCAAAGCGCCCGTTCTGCTGGTGACGCCGCCACACACGCCGGTCCCGTTCTCCCCTGCTCTCGAAAAACTCTGGATCCCTGGCGTTGAACGTATCGAAGCCGCCGTCCGTCAAGTGCTGGAGGATTAACCTATGAGCGAAATCAAGACGCTTGAAATGCCAAAGTGGGGGCTTTCCATGGAGGAAGGCTTGCTCGCTCGATGGGCAATCCAGGAGGGTGACGATTTCACCAGAGGGCAGGAAATCTGTGAGATTGAAACCAGTAAAATCGTCAATGTGCTGGAGGCACCTTTTGCCGGTACATTACGCCGGATAATCGCCCGAGAGGGTGAGACGCTTCAGGTAGGCGCCGTGCTGGCCCTGGCGGCTGACGCGTCGGTCAGCGATGCTGAACTGGACGAATTTGTTGCCCGCCTGGCGACGGCGAAACCCGCAGCCCCAGGCCCGGAGGCTGCCGCGCCGGACGTAGCGGCACAGGCAGGCGCTAAGCCAGCTTCCGTTGTTTCGCCGCCATCCAACAGCCCCGAGCCCCCTGTTGGGCAGACCGTCATTCCCGTCAGTCTGCAAGGCGTGACTGATGTGACTCAGGTTAATGCCACGCCCCATGCGTTACGACTGTCTGCCCGCTGGGGTGTCGACCTGAAAAAGGTCCGCGGCAGCGGGCGCGGGGAACGTATCTCTGTTTCTGATCTGGAAAGCGCGATCGTTGCCGCCGGCGGTCGCCTGGCCTCTCCGACGCCCCCCGTTCGTCGCAGCAAAGCGCCCCGCTCGCATGCCGATGATAGCCAGGTATCGGCCACCCCGCTGGCGCGCCGTCTGGCCGGCAAGCTGGGTATCAACTTGCATGACTGCCGAAGCAGCGGTTCACGCGGTCGGGTGAGTCGCGATGATGTGCTGGCTGCGGCGTTGTTGCTCGACGGGCACCCGCCGGTCAGCCCTGTGCAGGAGAGTGCCCCGACACCCTTTGAGAGCATCCCGATGTCCGGTATGCGGCGGGCTATCGCTTCTCGCTTGCAAACCTCTAAGCAACAGTCTCCCCATTTCCGTTTGAGTGTCGAACTCGATCTGGAACGACTGTTAGCGTTTCGTCAGGAAATTAACCGCGAAGTACCCGGCGTCAAGATTTCGGTTAACGACCTGCTGGTGAAGGCCTGCGCCCTGGCGCTGGTGGCCGTGCCTGACGTCAATATCCAGTTTGATGAAGCGGCACAAAGTATCCGCCGCTTTACGGATGCCGACATTTCGGTGGCCGTTGCGCTGCCTGCCGGGCTAATTACCCCTATTGTTCGCTCGGCGAACCGGAAATCGATTAGCGACATATCGAACGAAATTCACTCGCTGGTGACCAGAGCCAAAGCGGGCACGCTGAAGCCGGAAGAGTTCCAGGGCGGGACCTTTAGCCTGTCAAATCTGGGGATGCTCGGCGTCCGGCAGTTTGACGCCATCATCAATCCACCGCAAAGCGCAATCCTCGCCATTGGCGCCGGCGAGGTCCGGGCGGTAGTACGCGACGGGCAAATCGTCGCGCGCCAGCAAATGACGGTATCGCTATCCTGCGATCACCGGGTCATCGATGGCGCGGCAGGTGCGGCTTTTCTCCGGGAACTCAAGCGACTGATTGAAACCCCGACCTTGATGTTTATCCAGGAGACGAGCTATGCACGATAAATACGATGTGCTGATCATCGGCGGGGGTCCTGGGGGATACGTTGCCGCCATCCGTGCCGGCCAGCTAGGGCTTCGTACCGTATTAGTGGAAAAACAACATCTGGGCGGCATTTGCCTGAACTGGGGATGCATTCCAACCAAGGCGCTGCTGCATGGCGCTGAGGTTGCGCACACTATCACCCATGCCAGTCAGCTGGGCATCAGCGTGGGCGAGGTGAACGTCGATCTGCAGAAACTGGTGCAGTTTAGCCGTACCGTATCGCAACAGCTCACCGCTGGGGTTGCGTACCTGTTGAAGAAAAATGGCGTGAGGGTGATTGATGGCACCGCGCGGCTGCGCGGCAAGGGGCAAATCACGGTCGAGGATGCCCGAGGGGAGGCGCGCGATTACCGGGCCGATCACGTGATCCTGGCAACCGGCGCCCGACCACGCGCATTGCCAGGCATAGCGCCAGATGGCGAACATATCTGGACCTATTTCGAGGCGCTGCGGCCTAAGCTTTTACCCAAGTCGCTCTTAATCATCGGTTCAGGGGCGATTGGCGTCGAGTTCGCCAGCCTTTATAACGATCTGGGCTGTAAAGTGACGCTGGTCGAGCTAGCGTCGCAGATTTTGCCAGTGGAAGATGCCGAGGTGTCTGCAGCAGTGCGTAAGTCATTCGAAAAACGTGGTATTCAGATCCATACCCAGACCCTGGTGACGCAAGTACAGCTCACCGATACCGGGGTGCGCTGCGCACTAAACAACACCGGCGGCGAATATTCTCAGGATGTCGAACGCGTGCTGCTGGCGGTTGGCGTACAGCCGAATATTGAAGATCTGGGGCTGGAAGCACTGGGCGTCGAGTTAGACCGCGGTTTTATCAAGACGGACGCGGCTTGTCGCACTAACGTATTTGGGCTTTATGCCATCGGCGATGTAGCCGGCCCGCCGTGTCTGGCGCACAAGGCCAGCCACGAAGGCGTGATCTGCATTGAGACACTGGCTGGTGTCGAAGGCGCCCACCCTCTCGATCGCGACTATGTGCCCGGTTGCACTTATGCCCGGCCCCAGGTTGCCAGTCTGGGCCTGACGGAATCGACGGCCCTGGCCAGGGGACGGCCCGTCAGGATCGGTAAGTTCTCTTATCAGAGCAATGGTAAGGCGCTGGCCAGCGGCGAGACAGAGGGTTTTGTGAAGACGATTTTCGATGCTGAAACCGGCGAGTTGCTGGGCGCGCATATGGTTGGCGCACAGGTCACGGAACAGATCCAGGGCTTTGGCATCGCCCGTCACCTGGAGGCCACAGACGAAAGTCTCCTGTCGATGATCTTTGCGCATCCGACACTTTCCGAAGCGATGCATGAGTCAATCCTCGCGGCCTGCGACCAACCGTTGCATCAATAAGAAATAAGGGAGGCGATAGCTGCGCGATACGGAGTAAGTTCCCGTTATCCCTCCCGCACTCCCCGGCAGAAGATCCCCAACAACGGTTACGGCAGGATCTATTGATCTGAAACGCTAAGCGCCATGCGTAAATTCTGTATGTTTAGTAGACAACCAAACGACAGGAGGAGCGCTCTATGACACAGCACGAAAGGTTTTGCCAGGCCTGCGGAATGCCGATGTCCGCACCTGATGCGCAAGGGGCCAGCGATAAATATTGCGCGTATTGCAGCGACAGCGACGGTAATCTGAAATCCTGGGAAGAGGCCGTATCCGGTCTGGCGGCTTTTCTCGACGCCTGGCAAAAGGTGGGCGTAGCGGAATCACGGAAACGGGCAAAACGTTACCTGACGGCGATGCCTGCCTGGGCGCACAAAGCGGACGAGTAATTTGCCCGGGCGGCAGGAAGAAACCATCCCGGGGACAGACCGCCATGCCGACAACATTGCTATAGCGTTTTTGTACGCCATCCGGACAGGAATAAATACGCGTTTGGGGATGACGACCTGCAGGCTGGAGCATGCATGGATGCGTTCTTCATGCGGATGAAATAAACGCCTGGCGTTCTCCCCTTGTCCGGATGCGTTATTGCCTGGTTTTTAAGGGGTCGGTTTCTGTATTTAACCCAGAACTTCTCAGGTAATACAACATATTGATGTGATGAATCTCTCATTTCAACGATACCAACTGGACAATAAGTTATCGCGTGTGTTAGTTATTTAATCACGCAAGAGAACAGATTTAATTTAAACAAAAGTTAAACCTTTCTCACTTTGCTAAAAAATTGCATTGATAATGCTTTGGATCCCTGAACCATTATCAAAAGGGTATGTGAACAGAAAGCCCTCAGAGACGCGAGTCTCTGAGGGCTTTTTTTTTGTTTTTTTTATCTCAGGAGTAAATAAATGTCTAAAGAACGTCGTCTCTCAAGAATATTCGCAAAAGACGGTAAATCCGTGACCTTAGCGCTGGATGGCTACTATTTTTCCACGAAAACAAATGGTATTGATAATACGATAAATCAGCTCCCTGCTCTGGTGGAACACGGCCTGGATTGCGCGCTTGTCACGTACGGCATGTTGAAGAATTATCGGGAAGCACTGAACAGCGTTCCCGTTGTGTTACGCGTCGACAGCACGGTCAGTATCTTTGACAATACCGTTCCCGATACTACCCCCGTTTTTTCCGTCGAAGATGCGCTTAAAGTCGCTGCCGAGGGCGTGGTCTGCATGACCTTCCCCGGCGCCTTCAATGAAGAAAAAACCCACATTATGGCGATGCAACTCGCACAGGCAGCGGATCGCTGGAATGTACCGCTGATTGTCGAATCGCTCCCGTATGGTTATCCCGTCACCAGCGATGACTCTAACAATCCGGCCATCATCGCTGCATCGGCCCGCGCAGCGGTGGAGCTGGGCGCGGACGTCATCAAAACGCGTTTTACCGGTTCACCAGAGGACCGACTGATCGTTGAAGCTGCTGGCGTGCCGGTGCTTGCCTTAGGAGGGCCAAAAACCGGCATCGACGGTTACTTCAAATTTGTTCAGCACTGTATGCAGATGGGTGCGAAAGGCGTGGCTGTGGGACGAAACATTACCCAGGATCCGCAGCCGGCGAAAGTGGTAGCAGGTCTGAATGCCATCATCCATGAAAACGCAACAGCGGAAGATGCATACAGCCTCTACATGGCTAAATAACATCGGAAATTAATATGATTTCAAATAACACCATCATCCCTTCCATCAGGAAGTATAAATACTTTGAGAAAGCATTATCCTGCCAGTCAGAATATGTGCTGCTATCCGAAGCGAATATCGGCAATCTGCAGTCGCTGATTGGCAAATGCCATCAAAGCGGTAAGAAGGTCCTCGTTCACCTTGAATTACTGGGCGGCTTTAAACCGGATCAGGCGGGGATCAATCTGCTGAAAAATTATTACAAGGTTGATGGTGTTATTTCTTCCAATCTCTCCGCGCTACGCTACGCCAAAAAAGAGGGATTGCTGACCGTATATCGGGTTTTACTTATCGATTCGCGATCGCTTGATCAGTCGCTCGATATTGTTAAACACAGTCCACCGGACGCAATTGAAATCTTACCTGCTGAATATGCCTGCCAGTGTCTGGAGTTGATTAGCCGAAATTTGAAAGGCTTTGATGTGGTATTCATCGCCGGAGGCTTTGTTAAGCGCAAATACCTTGTAGATAAAATATTCCATGCCGGATTTAAAGGGATAACCACCAGCGAGCCCGGCTTATGGTAACCAATAAGGAGTCCACGCGAATGAAAGATGAATACGTCATGGGCATCGACAATGGTGGAACCGTCACCAAGGCAGCCATCTATGACCGTAAAGGACAGGTGCTCGCCATCGCCTCAAAATCCACGCAGATGCTGACACCTCGGGAATTCCACACAGAGCGCAGTATCGATGAGCTGTGGGCCGCGAATGTCGAAGTGATTAAAAAAGCGATTGAGCAATCAGGTATCGACGCCAGCCAGATAAAAGGAGTGGCCGTCACCGGTCATGGTAACGGTCTGTATCTGGTCGACGAAGAAGGTCACCCGGTGCGTAACGGCATTATATCCACCGATAGCCGGGCAAAAGAGTACGTTGAGAGATGGCAACGTTCGCCAGAATTCCTTACCGACATTTTGCCAAAAACGATGCAGTCCATCTGGGCCGGACAACCTGTCGCCCTGCTGGCATGGCTGAAGGATTTCGAGCCCGAGACGCTGCAAAAAGCGCGTTATATTTTTATGGTCAAGGACCTGATCCGTTTTTACCTGACCGGAGAGGCTTTTCTTGAGCTGACCGATATCTCAGGGACCAACCTGATCAACGTACGTGACTGCAAGTATGACGATGAACTACTGGCATGGTGGGAACTTGATGAACTGCGGGACAAATTGCCCCCCATCAAACGCTCAACAGAATGCTGCGGAAAAATCACTGACGACGTGGCCCGTCTGACCGGTTTATGCGCAGGTACGCCGGTTTCTGGCGGGGTGTTTGATATCTCGGCCTCTTCCATTGCCTCGGGGATTAACAGTCTCGATAAGATGGCGATCGTCACCGGCACCTGGAGCATAAACGAATACGTTACCGACCACCCGGTTATTGATAAAGATCTGTTTATGACCTCCATTTATCCCATTGAAGGTAAATGGCTCATCACCGAGGCCAGCCCCACCTCCGCGAGCAACCTGGAGTGGTTTATTAACAACTTTATGGAGAGCGATCGGAAAACCTCCGCCGAACAAGGATCGTCGGTCTATGACCTGTGTAATAAGCTGGTTTCGTCAACGACGCCGGATGAAAGCCACCTGTTGTTCTTTCCGTTCGTGTTTGGCTCTAACACCATTCCCGACGCCTCGGCCGGCTTTATCGGTGTCAACAGCTTCCATAAAAAAGCCCATTTTCTGCGGGCGATTTATGAGGGCGTGGCCTTCAGCCATCTCTACCACACCGAGCGCTTACGCAATATTAACCCGAAGCTAAGCCGCACTATTCGTATTGCTGGCGGCGTCACGAACTCCCCGGTCTGGCTGCAGATATTCGCCGATATCTTCCAGGCCACGCTGGAAATCGTTGACGTCAAAGAGCACGGGACCCTGGGTACCGCGATGACCGCCGCCGTTATGGTGGGCTGGTTTGCGGAGGTATTTTCTGCCTCAAACGACATGGTCCATGTCTCACGCACCGTCTCCCCTAATCCGGAAAACCACCGGGTCTACCAGACCAAATACCAGCTTTATAAAAACCTGTTATCAGAAATGCAGTCGCCGTGGAAAAGCTGCAGCAACTACATCGCGCACTAAGTGAGGAAAAAATGGATCTGAATTTAACGAATCGTACGGCCATCGTGACAGGCGGCGCAACCGGCCTGGGGAGAGAGTTTGTTCTTTCTCTCGCCAAAGAAGGCGTCAATATCTGCTTTACCTATATGCGTGAGGAAGAGCATCCCGAACGGCTGATCGAAACGGTGAAGGCCAGCGCGAACGTAGAGATCATCGCGGTCAAAACCGATCTCTCTGACGAACAGAGCCGGGAAAATCTGTTTGCCACCTGTATCGACAGACTGGGTAAAGCCGACATTCTGGTGAATAACGCCGGGATCTGGCTGAGCGGCTACGTCACCGAGATCAGCCCGCAGGACTGGGATCTGGTGATGAATGTCAATCTGAAAGCCATCTTCCATCTCAGCCAGCTGTTTGTAAATCACTGCCTGCAGCATGACCAGATGGGCAGCATTCTGAATATTACCTCGCAGGCCGCGTTCCACGGCTCCACGACGGGACATGCGCACTACGCGGCAAGTAAGGCCGGCCTGGTCGCCTTTGCTATCTCTCTGGCGCGGGAAGTCGCCAAACAAAAAATCAATGTGAACAATATCGCCGTCGGGATCATGGATACTGCGATGATCCGTAAGAACATTGAGCAAAACCCTGACTATTACGTCAGTCGTATTCCGGTGGGCCGCGTGGCCCAGCCGCAAGAAATTGCCGACATCGGTGTCTTCATGGTTTCTCCTAAGACCAGCTATATGACGGGAGCAACTCTGGACGTTACCGGCGGTATGTTGATGCGTTAATCTAGGGAGAATCATTATGAAATGTCTGGCAATTGCCGATCTGTTTATCAATGCAGCGATGATGGAATCAGGACTGAAAGCGCTCAGGGATAACGGGATTGAAGTAGAAGTACGCGAGTGGTCACATGGCTCCGTTGAGAAACTTCAGGAAGATAATCTGCGGGTTGAACAGGAAGGAGCAGAAGCCGTGGCCTTACCGGAAGCGCTGCTTCAGGGAACGGATGATATTGACATCCTGATCACTCAGTTTGCCCCCGTCAATACTGCGGTGTTCGATAAACTACCAAAGCTGAAATATGTAGGCGTGCTCCGCGGTGGTGTGGAAAACGTGAATCTTCAGGTGGCGAACGCCCGGGGCGTTGAGGTGATGAACACCCCGGGGCGTAACGCTCGCAGCGTCGCCGAATTCACGGTCGGCATGATCCTGGCGGAAATGCGCAATATTGCCCGTTCACACGATGCCCTGCGTGACAAATACTGGCGTAAAGACAGTCCGAACCATCAGGCGATCCCGGAGCTTGGCGGAAAAGTCGTGGGGCTGGTTGGCCTCGGTCATATTGCCCAACTGGTCGCGGGATTTCTCAGCGGCTTTGGCACGGAGATTATCTTTTACGATAAGTACGTTGCAGGCCATGAACGTTATGAGAAAGTCGATTCTCTGGACGAACTGGTACAACGCGCCGACGTTATCTCGTTACATGCTCGCCTGACGCCGGAAACCGAAAATCTGATTAACGCACACCATTTCGCGCTGATGAAGCGCAGTGCCATCATTGTTAACACGGCACGCTCCGGGTTAATCAATGAAAAAGAGATGATTGATGCGCTCAGATCCGGGCAAATCATGGGCGCCGCGCTTGATACCTTTGATGACGAGCCGCTTCCAGACGACAGTGCATTCTATACTCTGAATAACGTGACCATTACGCCGCATATTGCCGGGAGTACCATTGACGCATTCAGTAATTCGCCCAAACTCTTCGCTGAGATCCTTTTAAAGAAACTCAGTTAAATATTAAAAGAACCATTAAAGGTATTAACAGGGCCCAATGGGCACGGGTTTACTCGTGCCCAATTCGCCCGCCTTTTAAGGAATCATTATGGATATTATCAACAGCATTATTAGTCTGGGGGCATCAGTAATGATGCCAGTAATATTCTTTATTATCGCGCTTTGCTTTGGCGTTAAAATCGGTACGGCATTTAAAGCAGGGATGCTGGTAGGCATTGGTTTTGAAGGGGTGGGGCTGGTGATTGGCCTGCTGCTGACAAACCTGGGCCCGGCATCGCAGGCGATGGTTGAGCGTATCGGCCTGCAGTTAACGGTCGTTGATACCGGTTGGCCTACCGCATCGACCATTGGCTGGGGTTCGCCGCTGATGCTGCCCGTCGTGGTGGGCTTTATCGTCATCAACCTGGCCATGCTTCTGTTGAAATTAACCAAAACGGTGAATATCGATATTTTTAACTACTGGATTTTCCTGATCATGGGGTCTGTGGTCTATGCCGGAACGGGAAATTACTGGCTTTCGGTCGGTATTACATTCGCTATTTTTGTGTTGACGCTATTGGCGGCAGATTTAACGGCGCCGTATTTACAAAAAAACTATAATCTTAAAGGGATATCATTCCCACATCTTACCTGTATAGCTTACGTGCCGTTTGGCATTGCCTGTAATTACATCATTGATAAGATCCCGCTTATCAATAAAATCAATTTCGATCCGGAAAGTATTAATAAAAAATTCGGCGTTTTTGGCGAGCCTCTTACCCTGGGATTTGTGCTGGGACTGCTGTTGGCCTTCCTGGCGGGATATGACGTTTCCGCGGCCGTTTCACTGGCCATTAAGGTTTCAGCCGCCATGCTGCTGCTGCCTAAAATGATTGAAATTCTGGTGCAGGGATTGTTGATTGTCCGTGATGCCGCTGAAGCAAAACTGAAGGCTAAATTCCCGGGGCGCGATTTTTACATCGGGATGGATACGGCGTTACTGATCGGTGAACCTTCGGTACTGGCGACCGGTCTGCTGTTAATCCCTATGGCTGTGGTGCTGTCTATCATTCTGCCCGGCAACCGCGTACTGCCCTTTGTCGATCTGGCTTCATTAATGTTCCTGCTGGCAATGGTCACGCCGTTCTGTAAACGAAATATGTTCCGCATGTTCATAACCGGAACCCTGATCGTGACCTGCATCCTGTATGTCGGGACGGACATTTCGCAAGAATACACTCAGGCGGCGGTGAACTCGCATATTCCGGTGCCGGAAGGGATGGCCGAGATCACCAATATCGTCGGCGGCGCCACGACGCCTGTCGGCTGGCTCGCCGTCAAATTTGGCGAGTTTTTTAGCGCCACACCTTAGTACAAGGCCACTCAAGTAAACAGAGGGCAAACTGTTGCCCTCTGTTTCTTCCTCTTATTCTGTGCGCTGAATAGCTGGCTCAGCTACGCCCCTGGTTTGAACATCTGACCAGCGCGTCCGCCCCCTGCGCGGCGAGGTGGCTCATTTCTTTTGTACCCCCTCCCGTTTTCAACCCAACCTGCTATGCTCCTTCTTTCCCTGTTCTCTGGAGAACTCAATGCTGACCATCTGGGGCCGAAAAACCTCCTCTAACGTGCAGGCGCTGATGTGGTGTGTTGGCGAGCTTGGGCTGGACTATCTCCGGTTCGACGTGGGGCATCGCTATGGTGGTACCGACGGCGAGGCGTTTTATCAGCTCAATCCCAATCGCACAGTGCCAGTGCTGCAGGATGGCGATAATCCGCCGCTGTGGGAAACGGGCGCGATCCTTCGCTATTTAGCCAGTCGCTACGCCGATGACGCCTTCTGGCCGGGCGACCTGCTGGCCCGCACTGAGGTTGATCGCTGGGCCGAGTGGTCAAAGCAGAATATCGCCCTCGGCTTTACGGCGCCGGTGTTCTGGCGCGTGGTGCGCACGCCTGCCGCCGAGCGGGATCCGCAGGCCATCGCCGCGGCGGTGACGGCCCTGGAGCAAAAGCTGGCGATTGCCGAGGCACGTCTCGCCGGCAGTCGCTATCTGGTGGGCGATACGTTCACCCTGGCCGACATCCAGTTTGGTCATGTGCTGTACCGCTACTTTGCCATCGATATCACCCGTCGTCCCCTCCCCCATCTTGCGGCGTATTATGCACGGCTAACCGCACGGCCCGCCTTTCGCCAGCACGTCATGGTCAGCTACGACGAACTGAAGGTCTGAAGGTGGTCGGTAGCGCCTCCTGACGCTACCGACATACCGGTTAACGCGCCATCAGGACAAACACGCCCCAGCCGAGATATTCCCGGGTCCAGGTGACGTGGTGTAGCGGCGCGGTGGTCAACTGCTGGCGAACCTCCGGTGCGAAGTCATCGTGCGGATTGGCCTCCAGCCAGCGGCGCATTGTCAGCCATTTCGCCGCTTCATAACGATCCCAGCCCTCCTGGTCGGCCAGCACCATCTCCACCACGTCATAGCCCAGTTCGCCAAAGTGGGCGACCAGCGCCGGTAGCGTCAGGAAGTCATCGGGTGACTGCGCGCCGCAGGCAACCGCCTCTTCTGCCGTGGCCGGACGTTTGCGCCACCATGGCTCGCCGATAAGCAACATGCCGCCTGGCGTAAGGCTCTGCTTCAGCAGCTCGATTGTGCCTGCCACCCCGCCGCCGATCCACGTGGCCCCCACACAGGCGGCAACATCACACGGCTGGCTGGCGACATATCCGCTGGCATCCTGGTGCACAAAGGTTACCCGGTCGCTTACCCCGAGCTCCTCTGCCCGGGCGGCCGCCTGCTGACTGAACAGCAGGCTCATGTCTACGCCGGTGCCGACGATCTGATGATCGCGCGCCCAGCTACAGAGCATCTCGCCGGAGCCGCTGCCGAGGTCGAGAATGGTGGTGCCCGGCGCCATTCGCAGCGCCCGTCCCAGCGTGGCGTACTTTTCCGGGGTAAAAGGGTTATGGATACGGTGCTCGCTTTCACTGATGGTAAAAATGCGAGGGATATCGATCATGAGGTTTTCTCCTTGAGAGCCATACGCCCGGGCAGCGACCCTGCCCGGGTCGCTATTTCAGCGGTTGTCCGCTTGCGCGCGAACGTTATTCAAACCGGTCGTGTTGATCCGGTACGGCTGGCCGTTCACCGACTTAATCAGCTTTTTGGTTTTGAGCTTTTTGAAGACCGCAAGGGTGCAGTCGCTCAGCAACAGCCCTTCGCGGGTGTAACATTCAACGGCGGTAATGCGGCCGGAGGTATCGCGGACGTGCGCAATACGGCCACCTTTGGCGAGAACGTGTAAGGTCCGTTGTTCCTGACGGGATAAATTCATACTGAAACCTGTTCATTATCATGTGCGAAAACATGCCTACACCCGCAGGTGTGTGCGTAAGGTTTAAGCGCAGCGATAATCAGTCCGGCCTGGGCAGGTCGGGAAACTGATTATCTGATAATGACATTCTCCAGCATCGAAGCCTCAGTGAGCATTGAAAGGTATTTACCGGCTGAATATTAACACCGTCATCTGGTAAGGATATTGTGCAGATTAAAAACTGTGACCGGTATTACGATTTCCCTCAGCCTTATCCCCATTTTGCGCTATCCGCCACCCGCTCTGTTCCGCAACTTTCACCACCACCTTATCCCCCCTCCCGCATTGTTAAATAATTGTTGTCAGATCACAAAATGGAAACAAAAAGGCCATTTCGTACACATTTTATAAAAATGTAGATATTTTTAATTTATGGCTACGAAATGAACATCACCCTGACCTTACAGCGAGGAACGATCCTGATGAACGCCCTGACCGCAGTAAAACCGACACCCGCGTCGGTAGCCCAGCAATACCCTGGCTTTTCTTTCACCCCTTCCGCCCAGTCGCCGCGCCTGCTGGAGCTCACCTTTTCCGCCGAAACGACCACGCAGTTCCTGCAGCAGGTCGCGCAGTGGCCGGTGCAGGCGCTGGAGTACAAATCTTTCTTACGCTTCCAGGTCGGCAAGATCCTCGACGATCTGTGTGGCAATCAGCTGCAGCCGTTGCTGATCAAAACATTGCTCGATCGCGCGGAAGGCGCGCTGCTTATCAACGGCGAAGGGATCGATCACGTCAGCCAGGCCGAGGAGATGGTCAAGCTGGCCACCGCCGTCGCCCACCTGATTGGTCGTTCCAACTTCGACGCCATGAGCGGTCAGTATTACGCCCGCTTCGTGGTGAAAAATGTCGATAACTCAGACAGCTACCTGCGCCAGCCGCACCGGGTGATGGAGCTGCACAACGACGGCACCTACGTCGAAGAGCAAACCGACTACGTATTAATGATGAAGATCGACGAGCAGAACATGCAGGGCGGCAATTCCCTGCTGCTGCATCTCGACGACTGGGAGCATCTCGACGAATTTTTCCGCGACCCGCTGGCTCGCCGCCCAATGCGCTGGGCCGCGCCGCCGAGCAAAAACGTCAGCAAGGATGTTTTCCACCCGGTGTTCGACGTCGATTCGCAGGGCCGCCCGGTAATGCGCTATATCGACCAGTTCGTCCAGCCGAAAGATTTCGAAGAAGGCACCTGGCTGAGCCGCCTCTCCGACGCGCTGGAGACCAGCAAAAACATCCTTTCCATACCGGTGCCGGTGGGCAAATTTCTGCTCATTAACAACCTGTTCTGGCTGCACGGCCGCGACCGCTTTACGCCGCACCCGGACCTGCGCCGCGAGCTGATGCGCCAGCGCGGCTACTTTGCGTATTCCACGAATCATTACCAGACTCATCAATAAGGGTTTTCAGGCGAAGGAATTGAGCGGATGTATGATTTCGTGATTATCGGCGGCGGCATCATCGGCATGTCGACCGCCATGCAGTTAATTGAGATTTACCCGGACGCCCGCATTGCGCTGCTGGAAAAAGAGGCCGGCCCGGCCTGCCATCAGACTGGCCACAACAGCGGCGTGATCCACGCCGGGGTGTATTACACGCCCGGCAGCCTCAAGGCGCAGTTTTGCCTCGCCGGCAACCGCGCCACCAAGGCCTTTTGCGAGCAGAACGGCATCCGCTATGACGTCTGCGGCAAAATGCTGGTCGCCACCTCACCGCTGGAGATGGAGCGGATGCGCGCCCTGTGGGATCGCACCGCCGCCAATGGCCTGCAGCGCGAGTGGCTAAGCGCCGGGGAGCTACGCGAGCGCGAACCGAACATTACCGGGCTCGGCGGGATCTTCGTCCCTTCCAGCGGCATCGTCAGCTACCGCGAAGTGGCGGCGGCAATGGCGAAGAACTTCGAAGCGAAAGGCGGAACGATCGTCTACAACGCCGAAGTCAGCGCCCTGAAAGAACATGCCAGCGGCGTGGTGATCCGCACCCGCCAGGGCGGAGAATATGAGGCCTCGACGCTGATCGCCTGTTCGGGCTTGATGGCCGATCGGCTGGTAAAAATGCTCGGCGTCGACCCCGGGTTTATCATTTGTCCGTTCCGCGGCGAGTATTTCCAGCTGGCGCCGCAGCACAACCAGATCGTCAACCATTTGATCTATCCGATCCCCGATCCGGCGATGCCGTTCCTCGGCGTCCACCTGACCCGCATGATCGACGGCAGCGTCACCGTCGGCCCCAACGCCGTACTGGCTCTGAAGCGCGAAGGCTACCGCAAGCGCGATATCTCGCTGGCCGATACCCTGGAGATCCTCACCTCGCCCGGCATCCGCCGGGTACTGCAAAACAACCTGCGCTCCGGACTGGGCGAAATGAAGAATTCGCTGTGCAGAAGCGGCTATCTGCGGCTGGTGCAAAAATACTGCCCGAGCCTGACGCTGAGCGATTTACGCCCGTGGCCGGCCGGCGTGCGGGCGCAGGCCGTGTCGCCGCAGGGCAAGCTGATCGACGATTTTCTCTTCGTTACCACCGCGCGTTCGATACATACCTGCAATGCGCCATCGCCAGCGGCCACCTCCGCTATCCCGATCGGCGCGCATATCGTCAGCAAGGTGCAGACCCTGCTGGCCAGCCAGAGCAATCCCGGACGCACGCTGCGTGCGGCACGTAGCGTGGAGACACTACACGCCGCTTTTACCCGTTAACCCCCCCTGAAGACAGGAAGCAATTATGCAACTCAACGATATGACACTGTTTCGCCAGCAGGCGCTGATCGATGGCCAGTGGCGCGATGCGCCCAACGGCGACGTGATTGCGGTCACCAACCCAGCCAACGGCGAGCAGCTCGGCAGCGTGCCGAAAATGGGCGCCGATGAAACCCGCGAAGCGATTGAAGCCGCCAATCGCGCCCTACCCGCCTGGCGCGCCCTGACCGCCAAAGAGCGGGCGAACATTCTGCGCCGCTGGTTCGATCTTATGATGGAGAACCAGGACGATCTCGCTCGCCTGATGACCCTCGAGCAGGGAAAACCGCTGGCGGAAGCCAAAGGCGAAATCAGCTACGCCGCCTCCTTTATTGAGTGGTTCGCCGAAGAAGGTAAGCGCATCTACGGCGACACCATTCCGGGCCACCAGGCCGACAAGCGCCTGCTGGTGATTAAGCAGCCCATCGGCGTTACCGCCGCCATCACGCCGTGGAACTTCCCGGCGGCGATGATCACCCGCAAAGCGGGCCCGGCGCTGGCCGCCGGCTGCACCATGGTCCTGAAACCGGCCAGCCAGACGCCGTTTTCCGCGCTGGCGCTGGCCGAACTGGCGAATCGCGCCGGGATCCCCGCCGGAGTGTTCAATGTGGTCACCGGCTCCGCCGGCGCGGTCGGCGGCGAACTGACCAGCAACCCGCTGGTGCGCAAGCTCTCCTTTACCGGCTCTACCGAGATTGGCCGCCAGCTGATGGAGCAGTGCGCGAAAGACATCAAAAAAGTCTCCCTGGAGCTGGGCGGCAACGCGCCGTTTATCGTCTTTGACGATGCCGACCTCGATAAAGCCGTCGAGGGGGCGCTGGCGTCGAAGTTCCGCAACGCCGGACAGACCTGCGTCTGCGCCAACCGCCTGTACGTCCAGGACGGGGTGTATGACCGTTTCGCCGAGAAGCTGCAGCAGGCGGTGGAAAAACTGCGCATTGGCGACGGCCTGCAGGACGGCGTCACCACCGGCCCGCTGATCGACGAGAAAGCCGTGGCCAAAGTTGAAGAACACATTGCCGATGCCATCGCCAAAGGCGCGAAGGTGGTCACCGGCGGCAAACCGCACGCCCTGGGCGGCAACTTCTTCCAGCCGACCATCCTGGTCAACGTTCCCGACAGCGCCAAAGTGGCGAAAGAGGAGACCTTCGGCCCGCTGGCCCCGTTGTTCCGCTTTAAAGATGAAGCCGACGTCATTGCCCAGGCCAACGATACCGAGTTCGGTCTCGCCGCCTATTTCTACGCCCGCGATCTGAGCCGCGTCTTCCGCGTCGGCGAAGCGCTGGAGTACGGCATAATCGGCATCAATACCGGCATTATCTCCACCGAAGTCGCGCCGTTCGGCGGCGTTAAGGCCTCCGGCCTCGGCCGCGAAGGGTCGAAGTACGGCATCGAAGATTACTTAGAAATCAAATATATGTGCATTGGCCTTTAACAGGAGCGCCGGATGAACAGCAATAAAGCAATGATGGCGCGTCGCAGCGACGCGGTCCCGCGCGGCGTCGGCCAGATCCACCCTATCTTCGCCGAACGCGCGGAGAACTGCCGGGTGTGGGACGTGGAAGGCCGGGAATATCTCGATTTTGCCGGCGGCATCGCGGTGCTCAATACCGGCCACCTGCATCCGCAGGTTGTCGCCGCCGTCGAAGACCAGCTGAAAAAGCTGTCGCATACCTGCTTCCAGGTGCTGGCCTATGAGCCTTATCTGGCGCTGTGCGAAAAGATGAATCAAAAGGTGCCCGGTGATTTCGCCAAGAAAACCCTGCTGGTCACCACCGGGTCGGAAGCGGTGGAGAACGCGGTGAAGATCGCCCGCGCGGCAACCGGGCGCAGCGGCGCTATCGCCTTCACCGGCGCCTATCACGGCCGCACCCATTACACCCTGTCGCTGACCGGCAAAGTGAATCCTTACTCCGCCGGTATGGGCTTAATGCCGGGCCATGTCTATCGCGCCCTCTACCCGTGCGCGCTGCACGGCGTCAGTGATGACGAGGCGATCGCCAGCATCCATCGCATCTTCAAAAACGATGCCGCGCCGGAAGATATCGCCGCCATCATTATTGAGCCAGTGCAGGGTGAAGGCGGGTTCTATGCCGCCTCCCCGGCCTTTATGCAGCGCCTGCGCGCCCTGTGCGACGAGCACGGCATTATGCTTATCGCCGATGAGGTCCAGAGCGGCGCGGGCCGCACCGGTACCCTGTTCGCCATGGAGCAGATGGGCGTCGCGGCGGATATCACCACCTTCGCCAAATCCATCGCCGGCGGTTTTCCGCTGGCGGGCGTCACCGGCCGCGCGGAGGTGATGGACGCCATCGCCCCCGGCGGACTGGGCGGCACCTACGCCGGCAACCCCATCGCCTGCGCCGCCGCCCTGGCGGTATTACAGATTTTCGAGCAGGAGAATCTGCTGGAAAAAGCCAACCAGCTCGGCGACACCCTGCGCCAGGGCCTGCTGGCGATCGCTGAAGATCATCCGGAGATCGGCGACGTGCGCGGTCTGGGGGCGATGATCGCCATTGAGCTGTTTGAAGAGGGCGACCGCAGCAGGCCGAACGCCAGGCTGACGGCGGATATCGTCGCCCGCGCCCGCGACAAAGGCCTGATCCTGCTCTCCTGCGGGCCGTACTACAACGTGCTGCGCATCCTGGTGCCGCTGACCATCGAAGAGGCGCAGATCGAGCAGGGGCTCAAGATCATCGCCGACTGCTTTAGCGAGGCGAAACAGGCATAGAGAAACAGGCATAGAACAGAACACATGCGGAAGCGAAGTACGTTCGTAAGGGAATGAAGACGAGACCTGCAAAACAACAATAATACGCGTGCCCCGGCGCGGGAACGTCGGGGCGCTCTCCCAGGTGACACACTTCGAGAGGGTAAATGATGGGGCAACTGTCGCAATCACAGGATTTAGGGGCGGGGCTGAAGTCGCGCCACGTCACGATGTTATCTATCGCCGGGATGATCGGCGCGAGTTTATTTGTCGGCTCCAGCGTCGCCATTGCCGAGGCAGGCCCGGCGGTGCTGCTGGCCTATTTGTTTGCCGGGCTGCTGGTGGTGATGATTATGCGTATGCTGGCCGAAATGGCGGTCGCCACGCCGGATACCGGCTCCTTTTCCACCTACGCCGATAAAGCCATCGGCCGCTGGGCGGGGTATACCATCGGCTGGCTGTACTGGTGGTTCTGGGTCCTGGTTATTCCGCTGGAAGCCAATATCGCGGCGATTATTCTGCATTCGTGGGTGCCGGGCGTCCCGGTGTGGTTGTTCTCCCTGGTCATCACTCTCGCCCTCACCGGCAGTAACCTGCTGAGCGTCAAGAACTACGGCGAATTCGAGTTCTGGCTGGCGCTGTGCAAAGTGATCGCTATTCTGGCGTTTATCGTACTGGGCGCGGTCGCCATTACCGGCTTTTACCCCTATGCCGAAGTGAGCGGCATTTCGCGGCTGTGGGATCACGGCGGCTTTATGCCTAACGGCTTCGGCGCGGTGCTGAGCGCGATGCTGATCACCATGTTCTCGTTTATGGGCGCGGAGATCGTCACCATCGCCGCCGCCGAATCGGATACCCCGGATAAACATATCGTGCGCGCCACCAACTCGGTGATCTGGCGTATCTCTATTTTTTATCTGTGCTCGATCTTTATCGTCGTCGCCCTCATCCCATGGAATATGCCGGGGCTGAAGAGCATCGGCTCCTACCGCTCGGTGCTCGAGCTGCTGCATATTCCCTATGCCAAGCTGATTATGGACGGCGTGATCCTCCTGTCGGTCACCAGCTGTCTGAACTCGGCGCTGTATACCGCCTCGCGGATGCTCTACTCCCTGAGCCGTCGCGGCGATGCGCCGGCCATTATGGGCCGGACCAACCGCAGCAAAACGCCATACGTGGCGGTGCTGCTCTCCACCGGCGCGGCGTTCCTCACCGTAGTGGTGAACTACTATGCCCCCGCCAAGGTGTTTAAATTTCTCATCGACAGCTCTGGCGCCATCGCCCTGCTGGTCTATCTGGTGATCGCCGTTTCACAACTGCGGATGCGCAAAATCCTTCAGGCGCAAGGCGGCGAGATCCGTCTCAGAATGTGGCTCTATCCATACCTGACCTGGCTGGTGATCGCCTTTATCACCTTCGTGCTGGTGGTGATGCTGTTTCGTCCGGCGCAGCAGCTGGAGGTGATCTCTACCGGCCTGTTAGCTCTGGGAATTATTTGTACGGTACCGATTATGTCACGCTGGAAAAAGCTGGTATTGTGGCAAAAACTGCCGCTGCAAAATACGCGTTAACCCTGTTCCCGGCGCCCGCCGGGAAGAGTATTCAGGAGTAAGAACATGACCGCCATTCCCCAGGCGACGGCCATTGACGGATACCGTTGGTTAAAAAACGACATCATCCGCGGGGTTTACCACCCCGATGAGAAGCTGCGGATGAGCCTGCTGACGTCGCGCTATGGCCTGGGGGTCGGTCCGCTGCGCGAGGCGCTTTCGCAACTGGTGGCCGAGCGGCTGGTAACGGTGGTCAATCAGAAAGGCTATCGGGTGGCGCCCATGTCGGAACAGGAGCTTCTCGATATCTTCGACGCGCGCGCCAACATGGAGGCCATGCTGGTGCGTCTCGCCATTGAACGCGGCGGCGACGAGTGGGAAGCCGAGCTGCTGGCCCGCACCCATCTGCTCAACAAGCTGGAGTCGTGCGAAGCGAGTGAGCACCTACTCGATGAATGGGACCAGCGCCATCAGGCGTTTCACACCGCCATCGTCGCCGGCTGCGGTTCGCAGTATCTGCTGCAGATGCGCGAACGGCTGTTCGATCTGGCGGCGCGCTACCGCTTCATCTGGCTGCGCACCACCGTGCTGTCGGTGGAGATGCTGGAAGATAAGCATGTCCAGCATCAGACCTTGGTGGACGCTATTCTGGCGCGCGACGCCGAACAGGCCAGCGCGCTGATGCGTGAGCACTTACTGACTCCGATCCCGATTATTCAGCAGGCGATGGCTGGCAAGCTGTCGCCGCAGGCAGGGTGAGTCAGATGGAGGGGTGGAAATTACGGGTATGGCGGCACGCATCTCCACGCCGCACGGGCGTGGAGAAATCGTATCCGTAGATCAATCAGGCTCGCAGGCGAACCGGTTCGCTGAAATCGTCGGCCGGTTCCAGCTTCAGATTAAAGGTGGTCAGCAGCGCTGCTGCGCGCTCGTGAAACTCGCGCAGCGTTTTTTCCAGCCTGTCGCTCACTTCCGGGTCGTCAATGTCGACCGCCTGCCATGATCCTTCCTTATTGAACAGGCCAAACTGGTAGCTATAGGTGAAACGTGACTCTTGTGCTTCCATTTCCATCCACCAGCCCCAGAATTCACGCTTCTCCGGTGCAGGCTTAACATTGACGCAAACTGCCAGGCAATCGAAAAAGAAACGGTTGTCATGGCACTGCTCTTCGCGAATGTAAGGCCCCAGCGCCGTGAATTTCTTGATCAACTTACTTTTCAGGTGTCCACTCGGTAACGTCATTGCGATCTCCTTTAGTGATGCAACTGTTTTACCAAACCAATAGAATTTAGCAATAAATTAACCAAATCTATGATTGATCCAGCGGGCGATCTGTCGCAATGCGTGATCAAAATTGCGATACACCGGGTTAAACGGGATCTCCAGCAGTTTGCCATCGGCAGATGACGAAGTGATTAACCGCGACTCCTCTTCGGGGCTGAACGGATCGTCCTTCCAGAAGCCGGAGAGCATCGGCGTCGGGCAACGGCGCCCCAGCAGTCCCTGGGTTTTTAACGAATAGCGGTTGAGCTCCACGCGTAGCGCTTCATCGGACGCGTCATGCATGCCCAGCCGCGAAGCCAGCACGTCAAGATACATCTCCGGCACGCGCCCCTGATGCAGGGGATCCACCAGCAGACCATGAACGACCGGGCCCAGACAGGCTACAGCCTTCAGCCGCTGCGGCTCCAGATAACCCAGACGCACCGCGATATTGGCGCCAAAGCGGAAGCCGAAAGCGGCGACCCGGGTATGGTCAATCCACGGCACATTTTCCAGATGGCGCAGCGCGTGCTGATGCAGCAGGCTGGTGTCCTGATTTAGCGTCCATTTTGACGAGAAGCCGATGGAGGGCATATCAATGGTCAGCATGGCAATGCCGAGCGGTGAGAAGTAGTTCTCATACAGGTTGTAATAATCGGTCTGCAGCGAGTCCAGCCCCCCGCACATCAGCACCGTCGGAAACGGCCCCTCGCCTTTCGGCATATGCAAAAAGCCGGTTATCGGCGAGCCGCCAGGGATGGTGAACTCCAGCTCGCGCAGCGAGCCCGGCAGCCGCTGGGCGGCTTCTTCATACGCCCGGTTGGCTAAAGCCTGCGCCTGTTCCGCCAGCTCATCGCCTTTAATATGCGGATAAGCGGCAATGCTATACAGGTTCGAGGCATGCAGCCAGTGGCGGCCGCTCAGCAAAGGATCGGCTTCCTGCCCGGCCTTTTGCTGCCACTGCATGGCTTCTTTCGCCCACTCGAAGATCCAGTTGCCGCCGCGATAGCCGATGACGGTATCGAACAGCTCAGGATCGGTTCGTTCGGCCTCGCTCATCACAATGCGCGCTTGCACATCGAGGATCTCCTGCGGAGTTACGCCGCGCCAGATCCACATCAAACGGTTGATCAGACGGTACCAGTGATCGACGTGATTGCCGCTCAGCGCCGACTGCATCGCCTGGGGTTTTCCGGCAGAAAACCGACGCACCAGCGTAGAAGTTTCGGGATGTTTGAAGCGAGGTTTAAACAGCGTTTCGCTGAGGTTAGCCTGTGACATGTGCAGTCTCCGTCGTAGTGCCACTCCGGATATTGTAACCTGCTAAAGGATAAAAAAAACCACGCCCGGCAAGCCGGGCGTGGTAAATAGCACTGTCCTGAAGAATTAACGACCTGCGATAGGCGGTACAAACACCACGCCCATATCCCACGGCTGTTCAATCCAGGTATCCTGCGGAATATCCACAACGTAATCGTCCACCAGCGGGCGGCCTGCCGGCTTGGCGAAAATGGTGACAAAGTGCGCTTTGGGATACATTTCGCGGATCGCCACGGCGGTACCGCCGGTATCCACCAGATCGTCGATGACGATAAAGCCTTCGCCATCGCCTTCCGCACGTTTCAGCACTTTCAGCTCGCGCTGGTTATCATGGTCGTAGCTGGAGATGCATACGGTATCAACATGACGAATGCCCAGTTCACGCGCCAGTAAGGCTCCCGGTACCAGTCCACCGCGGCTAACGGCAATAATGCCTTTCCATTGCTCAACCGGCAGCAGACGGCTGGCCAGTTTGCGGGCGTGAATCTGCAACATGTCCCAGGTGACGACGTATTTTTCGCTCATGTGAAGTGTCCCAGCCTGTGTAATACGGCTTAAATAATGTTCGAGGGGGAAAATGGTTGCGCGAGATTATAGAGATCTGACGCACTAAAAACCAGTGTTAAGCGGTTTGCGCAACGCTTTTTGCGTTGTTTACACTACCTGCGGCGGTGGAAAGTGGTATTCTCAACCCCATCGCGCAAGCCCGGGCTTGTTGTGTATTTTAACGCTAACCCTCGTCCTGCAACCGCTGTATGCAGGAGTCTGTAAGGAGACTTACCGTGTCTGAACTGTCTCAACTATCCCCGCAGCCGCTTTGGGATATTTTTGCCAAGATTTGCTCCATCCCGCACCCGTCCTATCACGAAGAACAGCTCGCCGAGCACATTATGGGTTGGGCAAAAGAAAAAGGCTTACATGCGGAACGCGACCAGGTTGGCAACATTCTGATTCGTAAAGGCGCGACTGCCGGTATGGAAAACCGTAAGCCGGTAGCGCTGCAGGCGCACCTCGATATGGTGCCGCAGAAAAATAACGACACCGTCCACGACTTCGTTAAAGATCCGATCCAGCCGTACATTGACGGCGAATGGGTGAAAGCGCGCGGCACCACGCTGGGCGCGGACAACGGTATCGGAATGGCGTCCGCACTGGCGGTACTGGCCGATGATAGCGTCGCTCACGGCCCGCTGGAAGTGCTGCTGACCATGACCGAAGAAGCCGGCATGGACGGCGCGTTTGGTCTGCAGGCCAACTGGCTACAGGCCGATATCCTGATCAACACCGACTCCGAAGAAGAAGGCGAAATCTACATGGGTTGCGCCGGCGGGATCGATTTCACCTCTAACCTGGCGCTGACCCGCGAAGCGATTCCCGTCGGGTTCCAGAGCTTTAAAGTCACCTTAAAAGGGCTGAAAGGCGGCCACTCCGGCGGTGATATTCACCTTGGTCTGGGTAACGCCAACAAGCTGCTGTCGCGCTTCCTCGCCGGCCACGCCGATGAGCTGGATCTGCGTCTGGTCGATTTCAACGGCGGCACGTTGCGCAACGCCATCCCGCGTGAAGCTTACGCTACTGTCGCCGTCGCCGCGGATAAAGCCGATGCGCTGAAAGCGCTGGTGAATACTTACCAGGCGTTGCTGAAAAACGAACTGGAGGCCAAAGAGAAGAACCTGGTGGTGCTCGTGGAAGCGGTCGATAACGACAAAGCGGCGCTGAGTCAGGCTTCCCGCGACACTTTCATCCGTCTGCTGAACGCCACGCCGAACGGGGTTATCCGCAACTCTGACGTGGCGAAAGGCGTCGTGGAAACTTCGCTGAACGTCGGCGTCGTCACCATGACCGATGACAACGTACAGATCCACTGCCTGATCCGCTCGCTGATCGACAGCGGCAAAGACTACGTGGTCAGCATGCTGGATTCTCTGGGTAAGCTGGCGGGGGCGAAAACCGAAGCCAAAGGCGCTTACCCTGGCTGGCAACCGGACGCCAATTCGCCGGTGATGCACCTGGTGCGCGAGACTTACCAGCGTCTGTTCAACAAGACGCCGAACATCCAGATCATTCACGCCGGTCTGGAATGCGGTCTGTTCAAAAAACCGTACCCGGAGATGGACATGGTCTCCATCGGGCCAACCATTACCGGTCCGCACTCCCCGGATGAGCAGGTCCATATCGAGAGCGTCGGTCAGTACTGGACGCTGCTGACCGAGCTACTGAAAGCCATTCCGGCTAAATAAGCCCCACAACCGGCGGCGGCCCGCCGCCGGTTTTACCCCGCATCACCTTAGCGCCACGCGTTTTTCCATCCGGTAATTAATAAACCACTCCCCGCGCGCCGCCACCCGCTGCTCAGCCACCACCTTAAAACCATGAGCCGTAAAACAGGGCTTTGCGGTAATGCTGGCGTCCACCGTCAGGATTTGCGCTGGATACTGAGTGCAGAGCGCCTCGATAAGCGCGCCGCCGATACCCTGGCGGGCACGATCCGGCGAGACGAACAGCAAATCGATATGCGTCCCGATGGCGGTGATAAAGCCAACCGGCTGGCTGTTGACCACGGCCACCAGGCCGATTGAGTCGGCCAGCTTTTGTCGCCAGCGCGTCTCATCCACCTGCGCCCAGGCCGCGATCTGCCCCGGGGTATAGTCCCGACTGGCGGTTTCCCGCACCGCGCGCAGAAAGATCTGGCAGAGCAGTGGCAAATCGCTGTCGCGGTAAGCACGAATATGCATGGCTAAATCCCTAATAAAAGCTGCCTTTCCAGCTGCGGATCGAGCAACGTCACGTGGAGCCCAACCAGGCGCACGCCCCGTCCGCCGCGGCGCTCATCCCAGGCTTTGTGCGCGGTGGCGATCAGATCCTCTTTGTTCAGCCGCGGCCAGACGTGCTCCTGGGTGGTCAGCTGGAAATCATTGAATTTCAGTTTAATGCCCTGACGGGCGATCAGCAGGTCAGGTTTGACCTTCGCCAGTCGCCTCTCCAGCTCGGGATAGAGGTTTTCGATAATCGCTTCGCACTCCGGCCATTCATGGATATCTTCCGCTAAGGTGCGCTCCACGCCCACCGATTTACGCTGCCGATCGTTATGAATTTCCCGCTCATCAATCCCGTGGCTGCGCTCCCACAGAATACGCCCGAATTTACCGAAGCGCTTAAGCAGCATGGCCAGATCGCTGTTCTGCACATCGCCACAGGTTCGCAGGCCCATATTTTCCAGCTTCGCTGCCGATACCTTCCCGACGCCGGGTATTTTCGCCAGCGGCAGCGCCCGCACAAAATCTGCCACCTGATGGGGGGCGATAACGAACTGGCCGTTGGGTTTATTCATATCTGAAGCGATTTTAGCGAGAAACTTCACCGGCGCCACCCCCGCCGAGGCGGTGAGGCGCAGCTCCCGTTCGATGGTCTGGCGGATCTCCTGGGCTATCAGGGTGGCTGACCCGTGACAATGCTCGCTGTCGCTGACGTCAAGATAGGCTTCATCCAGCGACAGCGGCTCAATGCGCGAGGTATAGCGGGAGAAAATTTCGCGGATATGGTTCGAGGCTTCTTTGTAGGCATCGAAGCGGCCGGGAAGCAGCGTGAGATGCGGGCACAGCTTGAGCGCCGTCGCCGTCGGCATGGCGCTGCGCACGCCAAACTTACGCGCAGGATAGTTCGCGGTACTAATCACGCCACGTTGTACCCGACTGCCGCCTATCGCGAGGGGAATATCGCGCAACGCTGGGTTGTCGCGCATCTCCACCGCCGCAAAGAAACAGTCCATATCGACATGGATAATTTTACGCATCGTCAGACTCAACACTGTATACCCATACAGCATAGCAAAATCAGATGCGAATTTTATGCTTTTTTTATTTCATCGGCTAAAAAAGCGGTTAAAACATAAAACTGCAATAAATTATGTTTATTTTCATTGAGTTAAAAGATAAATCAGGAAGATGTAATCATGAAGAAAATACTTACCGCGCTTTGCCTGCTGGCCACCGCCGGCGCCTGGGCCGCTCCACAGCTGATAGCCCACCGCGGCGGCACCGGCGATGCGCCGGAAAATACCCTGCCGGCCATTAAGCTGGCGCTGGAGAATAACGCCGAAGCCATCTGGGTCACGGTGCAGTTAAGCCGCGACGGCGTACCGGTGCTCTACCGGTCAAGCGATCTTTCCGCATTGACCAATAGCGAGGGCAAAGTTTCCAGTTTGACCGCCGCCGAGCTGGCGAAAGTCGACGCCGGCTGGAAATGGGGGGATGACAGCCACCCATGGCGCGGTAAGCAGGCCACCATTCCGACCTTGCAAAGCGTTTTACAGCAATGGCCGCACACTTTTTTCTATATCGATATCAAATCTCCGGATGCCGATCCGACCGTGATGGGCCAGCGCCTGCTTGAAGTGTTAAAAACCACCGATAGCCTCGATCGCGTGCGGGTCTATTCCACCGAAGACCGCTATATCGCCGCCCTGCCGCCAGCCATCCCTCGCTTTGTCACTCGCAGTGAAACCCGCACCAGGCTTGCCAATATTTCGCTCAGCCATCAGTGCCAGCCAGCGAGTCAACGCGATGGTGAGCAGTGGTATGGCCTGGAGCTGAAGCGCAAAGTCGAGGTGGTGGAGAAATTCACCCTTGGCGAAGGGATCTCCCCGGCGACGCTCACCTGGGATAAAGAGGCAATGGATTGCTTCCGCTCGCAGGATAAAGCGCACATTATCTTCTTCGGTATCAACAGTGCGGAAGATTACCGCACGGCGAAAGAACTGGGCGCCGACGGGGTGATGGTGGATTCTCCGGCGCAGGCGAAAAGCTGGCAGTAAGGGAGTCAACGGCTAAAAAGGCCGCGAAAGCGGCCTCACATTGCTGGCATGTTGTTGCCGGGTGGCGGCTGGCGCCTTACCCGGCCTACAAAACCGAAGCAGCAGCCCCGGCAAGCGCAGCGCCGCCGGGCACGGAGCCGCTTTATGCCGGGTGGCGGCTGGCGCCTTACCCGGCCTACAAAACTGAAGCAGCAGGTCCGGCATGCGCAGCGCCGCCGGGCATTACAAAATACGCCGCTGCTGACGCTGCGCCTCGCGGGCGAGGCGCTTTTTACGCGCGTCGCACGGTTCCGGACAATCGCAGACTTTCTCCAGCCCCAGCGCGGAGATCCCACCGCAGCTGCCCTGGATGCTCTTGCGCTTCACCAGGTAGCCCAGCGACATGCCGAGGATCACCAGCGCAAAAATCACAAAGGTCGCGATAAATACCGTCAGCATCGTCAGCCTCCAAAGTCGTCGAGGAGAATATTCTCGTCCTCGACGCCCAGATCTTTGAGCATCTTAATTACCGCGGCGTTCATTACCGGCGGCCCACACATGTAGAACTCGCAGTCTTCCGGCGCCGGGTGATCGCGTAGATAGTTCTCGTACAGAACGTTATGGATAAAGCCGGTATGCCCGGTCCAGTTATCTTCCGGCAGCGGATCGGAGAGCGCGACGTGGAAGGTAAAGTTTGGATTGTCGCGCGCCAGCTGTTCAAACTCCTCATCGTAGAACATTTCGCGCAGCGAACGGGCGCCGTACCAGAAGCTGATTTTGCGCGTGCTGTGCAGGCGCTTGAGCTGGTCGAAAATATGCGAACGCATCGGCGCCATCCCGGCGCCGCCGCCGATAAACACCATCTCGGCGTCGGTTTCTTTAGCAAAGAACTCGCCAAACGGCCCGGAAATCGTCACCTTATCGCCCGGCTTCAGCGACCAGATATAGGATGACATGATCCCCGGCGGCGCATCCGGGACCTTCGGCGGCGGCGTCGCGATGCGCACGTTGAGCATAATGATGCCCTTCTCTTCCGGATAGTTAGCCATTGAGTAGGCGCGCAGGGTCGGCTCTTTCACCTCAGAGACATAGCGAAACAGGTTGAACTTATCCCAGTCTGAACGGTATTCATCGGGAACATCAAAATCTGCATAGGCCACTTTATGCGGCGGGCATTCAATCTGAATATAGCCCCCGGCGCGAAACGGCACCACCTCCCCCTCCGGGATCCGCAGCTTGAGCTCTTTAATGAAAGTGGCTTTGTTATCGTTAGAGATAACTTCACACTCCCATTTTTTGACGCCGAAAATCTCTTCCGGCAGTTCAATCTTCATGTTCTGCTTCACCGCCACCTGACAGGCCAGACGGCAACCGGCTTTGGCATCCCGCTTGGTAATATGCGAAAGCTCGGTCGGCAGGATATCCCCGCCGCCCTCTTTAACAGTTACCCGACACTGGCCGCAGGAGCCGCCGCCGCCGCAGGCGGAGGAGACGAAGATCCCGTTGCTGGACAGCGTGTTCAGCAGTTTGTCACCCGCCGGGGTGCGGATCTGTTTATCCGCTTCGTTATTGATCTCAATAACCACGTCGCCCGCGTTCACCAGCTTTGAGCGCGCTGCCAGGATAAGCCCCGACAGCACCAGCACAATCAGCGTGAACATCACGACGCCAAGAATAATTTCCATACTTATTCGCCCTTATAGCTGCACGCCGGAGAAGGACATAAAGCCCAGCGCCATTAGTCCGGTGGTGATAAAGGTGATCCCTAACCCGCGCAAACCGGCGGGCACGTTGGCGTACTTCATTTTTTCGCGGATCCCCGCCATCGCCACGATCGCCAGCATCCAGCCAATGCCGGAGCCGAAGCCGTAGACGATGGACTCCGGGAAGTTGTAATCGCGCTGCACCATGAACGACACGCCGCCGAAAATCGCACAGTTAACCGCAATCAGCGGCAGGAAGATGCCCAGCGCGTTGTACAGTGCCGGAAAATACTTATCGAGGATCATCTCGAGGATCTGCACCAGCGCGGCGATCACTCCGATAAAGGTGATGAAGTTAAGAAAGCTGAGATCCACCCCCTCAACCAGCGCGCCGTCGCGCAGCACCAGGTTATAGACCAGGTTATTGATTGGCACGGCAAGCCCCAGCACTACCGTCACCGCGACGCCGAGGCCGAAGGCGGTGGAGACCTTTTTCGACACCGCAAGAAAGGTGCACATCCCGAGGAAGAAGGCCAGCGCCATGTTCTCAACGAACACCGCGCGGACAAACAGGCTGATGTAATGAGCCATCACCGATTACTCCTTTTCCTGCTGCTCAGGCTTCCAGCTACGCAGGGCCCAGATCAGCAAACCGATAATGAAGAACGCGCTCGGCGCCAGCAGGAACAGGCCGTTCGGCTGATACCAGCCGCCGTTCTGCACCGTCTCCAGCACCGTGATACCGAACAGCTTGCCGCTACCGATAAGCTCGCGCAGGAAGCCGACGATAATCAGGATCGCGCCATAGCCGAGACCGTTGCCAATACCATCCATAAAGCTCGCCAGCGGCGGCGACTTCATGGCGTAGGCTTCGGCGCGGCCCATCACGATGCAGTTGGTGATGATAAGCCCGACGAATACCGACAGCTGTTTGGAGGTCTCATAGGCGAAAGCCCGCAGCAGCTGATCCACCACGATCACCAGCGAGGCGATGATCGCCATCTGCACGATGATGCGCACGCTATTGGGAATATGGTGGCGGATCATCGAGATAAACATGCTGGAGAACGCCGTCACCAGGGTCACCGCAATGGTCATCACGAAGGCGGTTTCCAGTTTGGTGGTTACCGCCAGTGCGGAGCAGACGCCCAGCACCTGCAGGGCGATGGGGTTATTGGCGATGAGCGGCCCCACCAGCACGCGCTTCACCTCTTTCATATCGCTCTGTTCAGCCATTATTCAGCTCTCCCTCACGAACCTTTTTCAGGAACGGACCAAAGCCCAGTTCGCCCATCCAGAAATCAAAGCTATGCTGTACGCCATTGGACGTCAGCGTGGCGCCGGATAAACCGTCAACCGCGTGGAGATCGCCTGCGCGCGCGCCGCCTTTCACCACCTTCAGCGCCGGCATACCGTTGTCATCCAGCACCTGCTTGCCGACAAACTGCTGGCGCCAGTTCGGGTTTTCCACCTCGCCGCCCAGCCCCGGCGTTTCGCCCTGATCGTAGTAAGTAATGCCTTTTACCGTGCGGCCATCGACGTCCAGCGCCACGAAGGCATACATCATCGACCACAGGCCGTTGCCATAAATGGGCAGCACCACCTGCTCAATCTTCTGCTGCGCGTCGCGCACCAGGTAAATTTCCGCCAGATTACTGCGTCGCTTTATACCAGCCGGATCCTGACTGGCATCCAGGGCCATACTCTGCTGCGGATCCTTCAGCGCCTGAGCCTGATTAAATTTACCCGGGTCTTTCTCCAGCAGTTCGCCGGTGGCCAGATTCACCAGTCGCGGGGTAATGCGCGCCGCGAAGGTGTCCGCTACCGCATCCGCATCCATACCGGGGTGCATCAGCCCTGACACTGCCAGGATATTGCGCTGCTTATCCAACGCCCGCTGCGCCTGCTGGCGGGATTTCAGCCCCACGGCCGAGCCCGCCACCACGATGGAGCAGACCAGACAAAGCACCAGCACCACCAGCAGCGTTTTGCCGATGCTATCGTTACTTTTCTTCTCAGCCACGCGACTTCCTCCGCTTAATATTGGCCTGCACCACCAGATAATCGAACAGCGGTGCGAAGAGGTTGGCGAAGAGGATCGCCAGCATCATCCCTTCCGGATAAGCCGGGTTCACCACGCGGATCAGCACGCACATCACGCCGATCAGCACGCCGTAACTCCATTTCCCTTTATCGGTAAACGAGGCGGATACCGGGTCCGTCGCCATAAACATCATCCCGAAGGCGAAACCGCCGAGCACCAGATGCCAGTACCATGGCATAGCGAACATCGGGTTGGTGTCGGAGCCGATAACGTTAAACAGGGTGGCGGTGGCGATCATGCCGATCATTACCCCGGCGACGATGCGCCAGGACGCGACGCGGCCAAAGAGGATGATCGCCCCGCCGATGAAGATCATCAGCGTTGACACTTCGCCAATTGAGCCGGGAATATTGCCGAGGAAGGCGTCCATCCAGCTCACCGGCACGCCAGTCGCCACGTTCACCAGCGCTTCACCGCCGCCGCTGGCCCACTGGGAGAGCGGCGTGGCGCCGGAGAAACCGTCCGCCGCGGTCCATACGAGATCGCCGGAAATCTGCGCCGGATAGGCGAAGAACAGGAACGCGCGCCCCGCCAGCGCCGGGTTGAGGAAGTTGCGCCCGGTGCCGCCGAAAATCTCTTTGGCGATCACCACGCCGAAGGAGATCCCCAGCGCCGCCTGCCACAGCGGCAGCGTGGGCGGCACAATCAACGCGAAGAGAATAGAGGTAACGAAAAAACCTTCGTTAATCTCATGCTTGCGCACAATCGCGAACAGCACCTCCCAGAAGCCGCCGACGATAAAGACGGTAATATAGATCGGCAGGAAGAAGACCGCGCCCAGGGTCATCATGCTCAGCCTGCCGGCGTCGGCACTGAAGCTCACCCCTAACCACTGGGCGACGCTGTAGTGCCAGTTGTTGGCGATCGCCTGCTGCAGCTGTTCGGCGCCGTATAGCTTGTGCAGCGCCGGAATGGTCTGCAGCCCAACGTTGTACATGCCCCAGAACATCGCCGGGAATACGGCAAACCACACGAGGATCATCATCCGCTTCAGGTCGATGGCGTCGCGCACGTGCGCCGCGCCGCGGGTTACCTGGCCCGGCGTGTAGAAAATGGTCGCCGCCGCCTCATACAGCGGGTAATATTTTTCCAGCTTGCCGCCATGCGTGAAATGCGGCTCAAGTTTCTCAATCAGGTGCTTTAAGCCCATCTCTTATCCTTCCTGCTCAATCCGGGTTAACACGCTGCGCAGCGCCGGGCCATATTCATACTTTCCAGGGCATACATAGGTGCACAGCGCCAGATCTTCTTCATCCAGCTCCAGACAGCCCAGCGCCTGAGCGCTGTCGGTGTCTCCGGCCAGCAGATCGCGCAGCAGTATGGTCGGCAGGATATCCAGAGGCATCACCCGCTCGTAGTTGCCGATCGGCACCATCGCCCGCTCGCCGCCGTTGGTATCGGTGGAAAAATGAAAGCGCTTGCGCTTGAAGAAATGGCCCAGCGTGGTGCGGGTAATCGAGAATTTCTCTTTGCCCGGCATCACCCAGCCGAAGAGCTCTTTTTCCCGCCCTTCTTTGACCACGCTCACCTGCAGATGGAAGCGCCCCAGGAAGGCGTGAGGGCCATGGGCGCGGGCGCCGCTAAGCACCGAGCCGGAAATGACCCTGTTTTCCCCCTCCTGCAACTCACCTGCCAGCAGATCCTCAAGGCTGGCGCCGAGCGTCGTTTTGACCAGCCGCGGAGATGTTACCTGCGGGCCGCCGAGCGCAATTATCCGTTCGCAGTAGAGCTCCCCGTCGAGGAAAAGCTTACCAATGGCGATCGCGTCCTGATAATTGAGGTGCCAGACCTGCTTATTCAGGCTCACCGGCTCCAGAAAGTGAATATGCGTTCCCGGCAGCCCCGCCGGGTGCGGCCCGCTGAACTGATTAAAACAAACCTGGCCGAGAGGATGACCGCCCAGCTTGCCGCCGCTGGGCTGGCAGACGTGCACTTTCCCGTCGGTCAAGCGCGTGAGCACGGTAAGACCGGCGTCGAAGGCGGCACGTTCGGCCAGAATAATCGGCTGCGGCTCCGCCGCCAGCGGATTGGTGTCCATGGCGTTAACAAAGATAGCGGCGGGCGTGCTTCCCGGGAGCGGCGTTTTGCTGAACGGTCGGGTACGCAGCGCCGTCCATTGGCCCGACGCCAGCAGCTGCTGCTGTACGGTGTCGCGCGGCAGTTCGGCCAGCGCGTCCGCGGCGTAACGGGTAAACGCCACCGCGTCATTGCCCTCGATATCAATCACCACCGACTGCAACACGCGCCGTTCGCCGCGGTGGATCGCGCTGACGATCCCGCTCGCCGGGGCGGTAAAGCAGACGCCAGGGATCTTTTTATCTTCGAACAGGATCTGACCTTTTTTGACCCGATCGCCTTCTTTAACCGCCATCGCGGGACGCATGCCAACGTACTCTTCGCCGAGTAGCGCGACGCGCTTCACCGCTGGCGCGGGAGAAATCTGCTGTAATGGCATGCCAGCTATGGGCAAATCCAGCCCTTTCGTGATTTTAATCATATCGTTAGCAGGTATCCGTAACCTCAACCCCGACGCAGGTCAGGGCCAGCTTATTGACAGAATGGCAGAGAAGAAAGGGCGAAACGGCGCCAGTAGCGCTCAGGACGGAAGAGAAGCATCCTTTCTTACTCTGATGATGAACCGGCGCAAGTGTAACATTTCGTGAGCGGCGGCTGTAGCGCAAGGGGCGATAAGTGCTTCTAAAATGCGAGCTATTGCGCAAAGTTCTCACTGTGTTTTCGTCGCTGGCAGGGTATAAAGTGAGGCTGATTTGTAAACGCCGCCACGTCGCCCTTGCGAAAAAATGCCGTGATGCTAATGTGAGCGCTCTAAATCCAGAAAACTCTGATTTCGGGTCTCTTTTGCCGTCCTGGCAATGTGGCTATTTTGTTTTATCAAGGAACAAGCAGTATGCGCAAAATCGCATTATTTATTGCGATGCTTCTGTTGCCGTGCGTGTCATTTGCCGGGCTGCTCAGCAGCAACAGCCCGACGACGCCGGTTAGCAAAGAATATAAGCAGCAATTAATGGGTTCACCGGTTTACATTGAGATCTTTAAAGAAGAGCGCATGCTCGACCTTTACGTCAAAATGGGTGAAACCTACCAGCTCCTCGACAGCTACCGGATCTGCAACTACTCCGGTGGCCTCGGTCCGAAACAGCGCCAGGGCGATTTCAAGAGTCCGGAAGGGTTCTATAACGTCACCCGCAGCCAGCTCAAACCCGACAGCCGCTTCTATAAAGCGATTAACATCGGCTTCCCGAACGCCTACGATCGCGCCCATGGTTATGAAGGGAAATACCTGATGATCCACGGCGACTGCGTCTCAGTCGGCTGCTACGCCATGACCGACAGCGGTATCGATGAGATCTTCCAGTTCGTGACCGGCGCTTTAGTCTTCGGCCAGCCAAGCGTGCAGGTGAGTATCTATCCGTTCCGCATGACCAACGCCAACATGGAACGCCACAAATACTCCTACTACGCGGATTTCTGGAAACAGCTCAAGCCAGGCTATGACTATTTCCAGCAGACCCACAAACCGCCGGTCGTATCAGTGACCGACGGCCGCTATGTGGTGAGCAAGCCGCTCAGCCACGAGGTTGTCCAGCCGCAGCTGGCCTCAAACTACACGCTCCCCGAGACAAAATAACGCCCACTCGCCTGGCATGATCTTATGCCAGGTTTCATTGGCCGTCAGCGGCTGCGTGGCGATAACCGTGACCACATCGTTGGGTGTGGTCTCGCGTTGAAAGTCGATCTCCACATCCTGGTCCAGCAGTTTTGCCACGCCGAACGGCGCTCGCCGGGTGATCCAGTGCAGATTGGTCGAGCAGAACGCCATTACGTAGCGCCCGTCCGACAGCAGCATGTTGAACACCCCTTTCTCACGTAGTTCACCCGCGAGGGTGGCGATATACTTGAAAACGCCCAGCATATTGCCCGGCGTGCGCGGATAGCGCTCGGTTAAACGGTGCAGCAGCCAGCAAAACGCTTTTTCACTGTCGGTTTCACCTACCGGATGAAAATTACCGGTTTTCAGCGACTTATAGCCTTTTAGCTGCCCATTGTGCGCATAGGTCCAGTTGCGCCCCCACAGTTCGCGGGTGAAGGGATGGGTGTTCTCCAGGGCCACCCTCCCGCGGTTGGCCTGACGAATATGGGCGACGACGGAACAGGACTTAATGGGGTAATCCTGAACCAGTTTCGCGATCGGCGACTGAAAGCTCGGCTGGGGATCCTTGAATGTGCGACAGCCTTTACCTTCATAGAAGGTGATGCCCCAGCCGTCTTTATGCGGCCCCGTCCCGCCGCCGCGCTGCACCAGCCCGGTAAAGCTAAAACAGATATCGGTTGGCACATTGGCGCTCATCCCGAGCAGTTCGCACATAGATCACCTCACCCTCACAAATCACGACGGCGCCGGAGCGAGGCCACCGTCAACAGTACACACTCACCTGCCTGTTAGCCTTTCGCCATCTCTTTTTCGATCAGCATAATCAGAATGTGGATCACTTTGATATGGATCTCCTGGATGCGGTCGGCGTAGCCAAAGTGCGGCACGCGAATTTCCACATCAGCGCTACCGGCCATTTTACCGCCGTCTTTACCGGTCAGGGTGATCACTTTCATCCCCTGCGCCCGCGCGGCCTCAATGGCCTTAATCACGTTGCCGGAGTTGCCAGACGTGGAGATACCGAGCAGCACATCGCCTGCGCGGCCAACGGATTCAACGTAGCGGGAGAACACATACTCATAGCCAAAATCATTGCTCACGCAGGAGAGGTGGCTGACGTCGGAGATCGCGATGGCCGGGTAACCCGGGCGGTTTTCGCGATAACGTCCGGTCAGCTCTTCCGCAAAATGCATCGCATCGCAATGGGAACCGCCGTTACCGCAGGACAGCACTTTCCCACCCGCCTTAAAGCTATCCGCCAGCAGGACAGCGGCACGCTGGATAGCATGGATATTGGCTTCGTCCTGCAGAAAGTTAGCCAGCGTTTCCGCGGCTTCGTTCAGTTCGTTACGAATAAGATCCTGGTACATGAGGATAATCCTTCAGTATGAGTGGAATAACCCCGGCAGTGTACCGGATAGCCGTCGAAGCGAGAAGCAGCAGGCAGCGTTATCCCTCGCTCTTTTGATTTTATGTGCCGCTTTTGCATACAACAATGTGAGCAAGGTTGTAATTATTTTGTAAACACATTGCTAAATAAAAACGCATGCACTACAACCAATACATCACAAGTGGTCAGACCTCCTACAAGCTCAGGGAGCATTTCTCTATGATGATTTTGAGTATTGTTGCAACCGTCGTTTTACTCGGCGCGCTCTTCTATCACCGGGTCAGCCTGCTGCTCAGCAGCGTGATTTTGCTCGCCTGGACCGCGGCGCTCGGCGCGGCCGGAGTGTGGAATATCTGGCTGCTGCTGCCGCTGGCGATCATACTGTTGCCGTTTAACTTTGCGCCTATGCGTAAATCCATGATTTCCGCACCGGCGTTTCGCACATTCCGCAAGGTGATGCCGCCGATGTCGCGCACGGAAAAAGAAGCCATCGACGCCGGCACCACCTGGTGGGAAGGCGATCTGTTTCGCGGCAATCCTGACTGGCAAAAGTTACATAACTATCCGCAGCCGCGGCTGACCGCCGAAGAGCAAGCTTTCCTCGACGGCCCAGTTGAAGAAGCCTGCCGGATGGCTAACGACTTCGCCATCACCCACGAAATGGCCGATTTGCCGCCGGAGCTGTGGGCCTATCTGAAAGAGCACCGCTTCTTCGCGATGATCATTAAGAAAGAGTATGGCGGACTTGAGTTCTCCGCTTACGCTCAGGCACGAGTACTGCAGAAACTCTCTGGCGTCTCCGGCATCCTGGCGATCACCGTCGGCGTCCCGAACTCGCTGGGCCCGGGCGAACTGCTGCAGCATTACGGTACCGAAGAACAGAAGAATCATTATCTGCCGCGTCTGGCACGCGGCCTGGAAATCCCTTGCTTCGCTCTCACCAGCCCGGAAGCGGGCTCTGATGCCGGCGCCATCCCGGATACCGGCGTGGTGTGCATGGGCGACTGGCAGGGTCAACAGGTGCTGGGGATGCGCCTGACCTGGAACAAACGTTATATCACGCTGGCGCCTATCGCCACCGTGCTGGGGCTGGCTTTCAAACTCTCTGACCCGGATCGTTTGCTGGGCGGAGAAGAAGAGCTGGGTATCACCTGCGCGCTGATCCCCACCTCCACCCCGGGCGTGGAAATCGGCCGTCGCCACTTCCCGCTGAACGTGCCGTTCCAGAACGGTCCAACCCGCGGCAAAGATATCTTCGTGCCTATCGATTACATCATCGGCGGCCCAAGCATGGCCGGTCAGGGCTGGCGCATGCTGGTTGAATGTCTATCGGTCGGCCGCGGTATTACTCTGCCGTCCAACGCCACCGGTGGTCTGAAATCCGTTGCCATGGCGACTGGCGCTTACGCCCATATTCGCCGCCAGTTCAAAATCTCCATCGGCAAAATGGAAGGGATTGAAGAGGCGCTGGCGCGTATCGCCGGTAACGCCTATGTGATGGACGCTGCGGCGTCGCTGATCACCTACGGCATCATGCTCGGCGAGAAACCTGCAGTGCTGTCCGCTATTGTGAAATATCACTGCACCCACCGCGGCCAGCGCTCCATTATTGACGCGATGGATATTACCGGCGGGAAAGGCATTATGCTGGGCGAAGGCAACTTCCTCGCCCGGGCCTATCAGGGCGCGCCTATCGCCATCACCGTGGAAGGCGCAAACATTCTGACCCGCAGCATGATGATCTTCGGTCAGGGGGCGATTCGCTGCCATCCGTACGTACTGGAGGAGATGGCCGCCGCGCAGAATAATGACCTGAACGCCTATGACAAGCTGCTGTTCAAACACATCGGCCATGTCGGCAGTAATAAAGTGCGGAGTTTCTGGCTGGGCCTGACCGGCGGGCGCACCAGCAGCGCGCCGACCCGTGACGCCACCCGTCGCTACTATCAGCAAATGAATCGTCTGAGCGCCAACCTGGCACTGCTGTCAGACGTCTCAATGGCGGTGCTAGGCGGCAGCCTCAAGCGACGCGAACGTATCTCCGCCCGTCTGGGGGATGTGTTAAGCCAGCTGTACCTGGCCTCGGCGGTGCTGAAACGCTATGACGATGAAGGACGCAATGAAGCCGATCTGCCGCTGGTTCACTGGGGGGTACAGGACGCGCTGCACCAGGCCGAGCAAGCCATTGACGATCTGTTGGACAATTTCCCGAACCGTCTGGTGGCAGGCGTAATGCGCCTGGTCATCTTCCCGACCGGCCGTCATCATCATGCGCCGTCGGATAGGCTGGACCACCAGGTCGCCAAAATTCTGCAGGTGCCCAGCGCCACGCGCTCCCGCATCGGTCGCGGTCAGTATCTGACGCCGAGCGAGCATAACCCGGTAGGCCTGCTGGAAGAGGCCCTGCTGGAAGTGATGGCGGCCGATCCTATCCACCAGCGGATCTGCAAAGAGTTGGGTAAAAATCTGCCGTTCACCCGTCTGGATGAGCTGGCCCACAACGCGCTGGCCAAAGGATTAATCAGTCAGGATGAGGCCGCCATTCTTACCCGTGCAGAGCATAGCCGTCTGCGCAGCATTAACGTCGACGACTTTGCGCCAGAGGAGCTGGCGACAAAGCCGGTAAAGCTGCCGGAAAAAGTTCGTAAAGTTGAAGCTGCATAATAAAACCACTACCACATCACACGCCGGGCGGGGAACTTTCCCCGCCTTTTTTTCGCCCTCTCCTCCCCTTTCGTTTCCATCAGTAGCATTTTTTTAACAAAATATTCCGCGGACCGCCGCGCGGCTGATATGGTGTTACAGTTAACCTAACCCCCTCATGAGAATGGAGTTGACCATTGTGCCTGGCCTGAAAATTTCGCTGTTGCAACAACCGCTGGTCTGGATGGACGGCCCTGCCAACCTGCGCCATTTTGATCGCCAACTGGAAGGAATCACCGGGCGCGATGTGATTGTTTTACCAGAGATGTTTACCACCGGCTTTGCCATGGAAGCGGCAAAACAGTCTTTACCCGAGGCCGACGTGGTGGAGTGGATGCATGCCCGGGCTGCGCAATCCCAGGCGCTGATTGTCGGCAGCGCTGCGCTGCAAACTGAACACGGCGCTGTTAACCGCTTCCTGCTGGTCGAGCCTGACGGTACGGTGCACCATTATGATAAACGGCACCTGTTCCGTATGGCCGATGAACATCATCACTATGAGGCCGGAAACCAGCGCGTGGTCTTTGAATGGCGTGGATGGCGGATCCTGCCGCTGGTCTGTTACGACCTGCGCTTTCCGGTATGGTCGCGTAATCAGAACGACTATGATTTGGCGCTGTATGTCGCCAACTGGCCGGCGCCGCGCTCGCTGCACTGGCAGTCGCTGTTGATCGCCCGCGCGATTGAAAACCAGGCCTATGTCGCCGGCTGTAACCGGGTTGGCACTGACGGCAACGGCCATCATTACCGCGGCGATAGTCGGATTATCAATCCCCAGGGGGAGATTATCGCCACCGCCGATCCGCATCAGGCCACTCGTCTTGATGCCGAGCTGTCGCTGAGCGCCCTTCAGGAATATCGTGAAAAATTCCCCGCCTGGCGCGATGCCGATCCTTTCACGATCGGCTAATCACCCTTCGGGAGCCGCTGCGCTCCCTTTTTATTCCACCACGATCCGCACAGCACAGTAGACCAATAACGCTGCAAGCATCCAGTTCAGTTGCCGCCCGTACAGCAAAAACAGGCGCTGAAACAGATGCCCCGCCAGCGCCCAGCACAGATTTCCCAGCGCGCCAATCGCCGCCAGCAGCAGACTCACGCTGATAAGCCAAACAGGCTCGCGAGTAACGGGCAGAACAAAGGTAGAGAGCGCGGTGATGCCATACAGAATAATTTTAACGTTGACGAACTGTAGCCCCAGACTCGCCCAAAAGCCTACCGGTTCTACACTCGGCGTCCCTGTCGCCGGTTTGCTTTTGGCAATCTGCCAGGCCAGCCACAGGATGTACGCCGCGCCAATCCATCCCAATACCAGGGTAAAGCGTGAGTCGAGTTCAACCAGCGAAAAGGTTAAAGCCGCGCAAATCAACATAGTGATAATAAACCCGACGCTCATCCCGGCCAGCACCCGCAGGCTGCGGCGTAGACCATGGGAGGTGACGCTGCTCAGCGCCAGGATATTGTTGGGCCCGGGTGTCAGGGCGGTGATCAAAGTGTAAGTTAAAAAGGCGCTAATCAGGGTAGGTGTCACGGGTTTTCTCCTCTTGTCTGGCAGACACTACCCGAAGCTGATAATTTAAAAAAATGAATATTTTTTCATTCTCGCTTCGATAATATCGATACAAAGAGGAAATATGGATCTGCGACGCTTCATCACCTTCAAAACTGTTGTCGAAGAAGGTTCCTTTCTGCGCGCGGCGCAGAAACTATGCTGCACTCAGTCCACCGTGACTTTTCATATCCAGCAGCTGGAGCAGGAGCTTGCCATTCCGCTGTTTGAGAAAATCGGCCGGCGGATGTGTCTCACCGCCGCCGGTAAGAAGGTCCTGCCGCATGTCTACGACCTGACTAAAGTGATGGCCTCGATTCGTCAGGCGGCACGCCAGGACGATGAGCCCGGCGGCGAACTTCGCGTCGCCACTGGCGAAACGCTGCTGGCGTATAAAATGCCGCGGGTGCTGCAGCGTTTTAAGCAACGCGCTCCGAAAGTGCGCCTGTCGCTGCAGTCGCTCAACTGCTACAGCATCCGCGACGCGCTGCTTGCCGACGAGGTCGATTTGGGGGTGTTTTACCGGGTGGGTAACGATGACGCGCTCACGATAATGGAGCTTGGCCAGCAGTCGCTGACGCTGGTCGCATCGGTCGAGCAGGCGCCGGTAGACTTCATGCGCCCGCGGCAGCATATCCCGCTGAGCTTTATCATCAACGAACCCCAGTGCGTGTTCCGGCAGATTTTTGAAAGCACCCTGCGCCAGCGCGAAATTACTCTGGAGAACACCATTGAGCTGTGGAGTATTGAGAGTATCAAGCAGTGCGTGGCGGGAAATCTGGGAGTGAGTTTTCTGCCACGCTTTGCGGTGGAAGACGAGCTCAAGCGCGGGACGCTGGTTGAGCTGCCATTCAGCGAGACGCCGTTGACGATCCATGCGCTCTGCGCCCACCATGCCGGGAAGGCTATCAGTCCGGCGATGCGGGTATTTATGCAGTGCATGCAGGAGGAACAAGAGGCGCGCTGAAATTCGGCGACGAAAACGACGAAAGCCTGAATCATTGCTGATTCAGGCTTTCTGAATATTGGCGGAACGGACGGGACTCGAACCCGCGACCCCCTGCGTGACAGGCAGGTATTCTAACCGACTGAACTACCGCTCCGCGTTGTTGTTCCGTTGGGAACGAGGCGAATATTACGGATTCCCCTCTACCCCGTCAACGCTTTTTCTACCATTTTGAATCGTTTGCTGCAAAAATCACCCAACCGCCTACTTTTAATTCATTTTAGTGGCTATCAGGCACGCCACAGGCAGCTTCCGCCTTTCTTTTGTACCAGGTCGAGGCGGGATTCATGGTTCGCCAGTTCTTCATCTGAGGCATAAACCACGCGTAACTGACTGCCGGCGCGGACGACGCGCTGAATTCCCATCTCTCCCGCCTGCTGCTGGCTTTCGCCTTCCATAGAGAACGCCATCGAAGTCTGGCCGCCGGTCATCATCAAATAGACATCGGCAAGGATCTGGGCATCGAGCAACGCCCCGTGCAGCGTACGCTTGCTGTTGTCTATTTCGTAACGCGAACATAGCGCATCGAGGCTGTTGCGCTTGCCTGGAAACATTTTCCGCGCCAGCGCCAAACTGTCGGTGATTTTACAAAAGGTCTCGGTTTTTCCGATGCCGCGGTTTAGCTTACTGAATTCATAATCCATAAAGCCGATATCGAACGAGGCGTTATGGATCACAAGCTCCGCGCCGCGGATGTAATCCATAAACTCATCAGCCACGTCGGCAAAGGTAGGTTTATCCAGCAGGAACTCATCGGCGATCCCGTGTACGCCGAATGCTTCAGGATCCACCAGCCGATCGGGCTTCAGATAGACGTGAAAATTGTTACCGGTCAGGCGGCGGTTGATCACCTCCACGGCGCCGATCTCAATGATCTTGTGTCCTTCGTAGTGTGCCCCGATCTGGTTCATACCGGTGGTTTCGGTATCGAGAACAATCTGGCGCGTAATTGCAGTGCTCATAGCGGTCATTTATGTCAGACTTATCGTTTACAAATCGATTTCAATTACAGGAAGTCTACCAGAGATGCTCAAACAGGTAGAAATTTTCACCGACGGCTCTTGCCTGGGTAATCCAGGACCTGGCGGCTACGGCGCCATCATGCGCTACCGCCAGCACGAAAAAACCTTCAGCGCTGGCTACCGTCTGACCACCAATAACCGCATGGAACTGATGGCGGCAATTGTTGCCCTGGAAGCGTTAAAAGAGCATTGCGAAGTGGTGCTCAGCACTGACAGCCAGTATGTTCGTCAGGGGATCACCCAGTGGATCCACAACTGGAAAAAGCGCGGCTGGAAAACGGCAGAGAAAAAGCCGGTGAAAAATGTCGACCTCTGGCAGCGGCTGGACGCCGCGCTTGGCCAGCATAAAATTAAATGGGAATGGGTAAAGGGCCACGCCGGCCATCCTGAAAATGAACGCTGCGACGAGTTGGCGCGCGCGGCGGCCTCCCACCCCACACTGGACGATGTCGGCTACCTGCCTGAGAGTTAATTCTGCCCTTTGCGCCACTGCCGGGTGGCGCCCACCGCCGGCCGCAGCTGAGTTTTCGCTTTGCCGGATTTCATCGGATTGAGCGTCAGCGGAATGGTCCGTTTGCGGGCGACAATCAATTGCAAACAGCCCAGCGCCGGCAGATGGGTGCTCAACAATTTGCCGCCATGGCGCGACCAGGGCAAAACCTGGTAACGTCCATAGTGCAGCACTTCAAAGTTGAGCAGCGCCAGCCAGTCCAGCTGGCGCATCAGCGTAAACATACGGCTATTATAAGGCGTTCCTTTGCGCAGGACCGGCACCAGCTTACGCAACCCCATCAGGCTGACCGGATTAAACCCGGTCAGGATCATCCAGCCATCATCGATCAGTACACGATCGGCTTCCCGCAGCAGACGATGCGGATCGCTACACCACGGCAGGGTGTGCGCCAGCAGGCAGGCGTCAACGGACTTTTCGGCAAAGGGTAAATGCAGCGGGTCAGCCCGGACCTGCATTGGATTTCCCGCCAGCGAGACATTCACCTGGTGCGAGATGGCGCAAGCTTCGGTATTGATTTCCGCGCTCAGATTGCCAATCTTAAGCAGATGAAAGCCATATAATTTAGCCAGCCACGGTTTCATCTGCTGCTCCAGCGTTTCGCGATAGTATTCGCCCCACGGCATACTGGACCAATGCTCAGGCGCTGTCACTGTGTGAGGTATCCTTGCCGGCTTCATTGCCACCTTCCGCTACGCTTTAGAGGTAATTTATGAATCTTATCAGTATTCCCGCGTTTCAGGACAACTACATCTGGGTTCTCAGTGAGAATAACGGCCCCTGCATCATCGTAGATCCAGGCGAAGCCGCGCCGGTTCTGGCGGCCATCGAGGAAAACCAGTGGCAGCCCGAGGCTATTTTATTGACCCATCATCATCAGGATCACGTCGGCGGCGTAAAACAATTACGTGAAAAATTCCCTTCTATAGTGGTTTACGGGCCGGCGGAAACCCAGGATAAAGGCGTCACTCAGGTGGTAGGCGATGGCGATCGGCTGTCAATTCTCGGGCACGATTTTTCCATTTTCTCTACGCCAGGTCACACATTAGGACATATCTGTTACTACAGCGAACCTTATCTGTTCTGTGGCGATACGATGTTTTCCGGCGGCTGCGGAAGGCTGTTCGAAGGTACAGCAGAGCAGATGTATCAATCATTTATGAAAATTAATGCCCTTCCTGAAGAAACCCTCATATGTTGCGCTCATGAATATACTTTAGCGAATATGAAGTTTGCATTGAGTATCCTGCCAGATGATAGGGACATAAACGATTACTATCATAAAGTTAATGAGTTACGTGCAAAAAAACAAAAAACACTACCCGTAACTCTGAAAAATGAGCGGCGTATAAATTTATTTTTACGCGTAAATGATATTGATTTAATTGACAAAATTAACAAAGAAACAAATTTGCAACACTCTGTGGCGCGATTTGCATGGTTAAGGTCAAAGAAAGATGACTTCTGATATTTAATTCTTGTCATCGGCCAACTTCGCCGTTATCCTTGGTCGTCTTTTAAGCAACTATTGACACACACATGAAGGCACGAGCGATATTACTCGCCTCTGTCCTGCTGGTGGGGTGCCAGGCGTCTAAGCACGATGGCACCGTCGAACAGCGAGCACAGAGCCTTTCTGCGGCTGGTCAAGGGGAAGCAGGCAAGTTCACAAGTCAAGCGCGCTGGTTAGATGATGGAACCTTCTACGCGCAAGACCAGGATCTGTGGACTTCCATAGGCGACGAGCTAAAGATGGGAATACCGGATAATCCCCGGATTCGCGAACAGAAACAGAAGTACTTAAGAAATAAGAGCTATCTCCACGATGTAACTTTACGGGCAGAGCCGTATATGTACTGGATAGCCGGGCAGGTTAAGAAACGTAACATGCCAATGGAACTGGTATTACTACCCATAGTGGAGAGCGCTTTTGACCCACACGCGACGTCTGGCGCCAATGCCGCAGGCATTTGGCAGATCATTCCGAGCACAGGGCGCAATTATGGTTTAAAACAGACCCGCAGTTACGATGCGCGTCGTGATGTCGTCGCGTCTACTACCGCGGCGCTGGACATGATGCAACGTCTGAACAAAATGTTCGACGGCGACTGGTTGTTAACGGTCGCAGCCTATAACAGCGGCGAAGGCCGGGTCATGAAGGCAGTAAAAGCGAACCGTTCGCGTGGCAAACCCACCGATTTCTGGTCGCTGTCTCTGCCGCATGAAACGAAAATCTACGTCCCGAAAATGCTGGCATTGAGCGACATTCTCAAAAACAGCAAACGTTACGGCGTAAAGCTGCCTACGGCTGATGAAAGCCGTGCGCTGGCGCGCGTTCGCCTCGACAGTCCGGTTGATATTTCTCAGCTCGCGGACATGGCCGGTATGCCGGTCAGCAAGCTGAAGACGTTCAATGCGGGCGTAAAAGGGTCAACGCTGGGCGCGAGCGGGCCAAAGTACGTCATGGTGCCGCAGAAGCACGCCGCACAGCTGCGTGAATCGCTGGCCTCTGGCGACATTGCCGCCGTGCAGCCGACGCAGCTCGCGGACAATACGCCGCTGACCAGCCGTAGCTATAAGGTGCGTTCCGGCGACACCATTTCCGGGATTGCTTCCCGTCTTGGTGTGACGACCCGCGATCTGCAGCAGTGGAATAACCTGCGCGGCTCTGGATTAAAGGTTGGGCAGAATCTGGTTATTGGCGCAGGCAGCAGCGCCCAGCGTCTGGCGAACAACAGCGATAGCATCACCTATCGCGTTCGTAAAGGCGATTCGCTGTCGAGCATCGCCAAACGTCACGGCGTTAATATTCGCGACGTGATGCGCTGGAACAGCGATACCGACAACCTGCGCCCAGGCGATCAGCTAACGTTGTTTGTGAAAAATAACGATCGACCAGAGTCCTGATACCTCTGGTTCGACAAAAAGGCACCGACTTCCCCGGTGCCTTTTTTGTTGCCTAAATTAAACCGCTTTATGCGCTTCGAACAGAATGGTATCGCTGGTAAACGATCCGTCCTCCTGTAACTCGAAGTACGCTTTGACCTCCGCCGAAGCGCTCTGCTGATATAAGCGAATCGCCTCCACCAGCGGCTCAGGAGTACGCATCCGCGCCACCCATGAACTGAACTCCAGCGGCAGGCGATCGGTCAACAACTGGTTAACCACCAGCCCCGCTTCAGTCGCCAGCGTCAACCACTCGCCGCTGGAATAATTACGCACATGCGAGGTGTCGCGCAGGGCTTCCACCGTCTGCAGCCAGACATCACGTACCGGATGACCCGGCGACATCACGTCCATCACGATAATCACCCCGCCCGGCTTGAGAACACGTTTCACCTCACGCAGCGCCTGGCCAACGTCATGCCAGTGGTGAGCAGAGTAGCGGCTAATCACCACATCAAAGCTGGCATCAGCGAACGGCAGCGTTTCGGCGTACCCCTGCTGGGTCACGATATTGCTAAAACCTTTCTCCTTTGCCGCGGCGGCAACGACCTCCAGCATCTGGCTCGATAAATCATAGGCGGTCACCTCGGTAACCTGTCCCGCCGCGGTAAAGCTGGCGTGCCCTGCCCCGCAGCCCATATCCAGCACTTTCGCCTGAGGAAAATCAGCCAGCCGTTCCGCCAGCCGCTGCAGATCGCGACCAGAGGCGTGTACGGCGCTGGTCAGATAGGCGCTGGCCTGGGAGCCGAACTGCTTTTCGACGTTGTCATGGTGAGAGCGTGTTGTCATGTTGTCTTGTCCTTACGGTTTTTTTTGAGTAATAAAAGGCAGCACCATGCATGGGCAGGCCTGCCCCATGGCAGGCCTGACCAACCTTAAATTAATCAGGCTTGCCGGGACTGAATTCGACTAGTAGCGGGTTGTGGTCGGAGGCGCGGGTCACCAGCACGGAAGCATCGTGCACGCTTAACCCACGGTAGAACACAAAATCGAGGGGACGACCAAACGCGCGGCGGCGCTGATCGTCTGAGAAACGAACTTCGCGTAACGACATCTCACGCGCAAAGCGGTACAGCGCATTCATCCGCGGCCGGCTCCAGGCATTGAAGTCGCCGGCCATGATCACCGGCCCGCTGTGATGGGCGATCTGATCGCCAATTGGCAGCAGCTGTTTGCTGTAGACGTCGACGCCAAGGCTAAAGTTGACGGCATGGATATTGACTACCATCAACAACCGCGCATCCGGCAGCGGATAAACGGTCACTAACGCCGATTTCGGCAATCGCAAAATAGGCTCGCGCTCGCGCAGCGGACAGCAATAGATGGGGTGCGCGGAGGCCAGCGTCATTACGCCGGAAGGATGCTGCGGCAATACCAGCGCCGGCACCTGATCGGCGGCCAGATAGTTTGAAGTCGCGAACCGGACCAGTTCTGGGGTAGTTTGCGCCTCCTGCAACAGGACCAAATGCGCATCTTTGCCGAAATTTTTGAGGACCGACTGCCACTCTGCGCGCTGCTGCTTGAAGATATTCCATACCAGCACGCGGATCTTCTCATCGCTGCTTAATGGCGTACCGGCGGGATAAACCGGACTCACGCCCGCAAACGCCCCCGGAGGCAATATTCTCTCCGCAGGTTGTCCGGCGACATAGCGCATGGCGTAGGTGTTCTTTCGCAATTTGGGCATTAATCCTCGATAACAGAAACCAGCCCGACGACGACTGGTTATTCTGTTATAGGGATTTTCCCATACACTTTCAATGCAAATTGCGAGAAACCCTTAGCCTTCGGGAGAAAGCGCTGCCGAACGGCGTGGCAATTTATCTAAACGTCCGCTCAGGACCACCAACAGCAAAGCGACCAGCACAATCATCGCGCCAATCCACGGCGTCTGCGCCAGACCGTACCGCTCGACCGTCTGTCCGCCGACGATGGACCCCAGAGCAATGCCGACGTTAAAGGCGGCAATATTCAGGCCGGAAGCGACGTCGACGGCGCCAGGCGTGTACTGTTCGGCTTTTTGCACCACATACACCTGCAAACCCGGCACGTTGCCGAAGGCGAAGATGCCCATCACCAGTACCGTTGCCAGCGCGGCATAGTGAACGCTGGCGGTCAACTGGAAGACCAGCAGCAGCACCACCAGCGCGGCGAAGATAAACTTCAGCGCGGAGACGGCGCCATGCTTATCGGCCAGTTTGCCCCCCCACACATTACCGATAGCGACCGAGACACCATAGCCCAGCAGGATCCAGCTCACCGCTGACGGACTGAAACCGGCCAGCTCCTGCATCATCGGCGCAAGGAAGGTAAAGGCGGTAAACACGCCGCCGTAGCCCAGCGCGGTAATGGCGTAGATCATCAGCAGGCGAGGATGAGTTAATACTTTCATCTGATCGCGCAGGCTGGCGCTGGCGCGGCCCGGAATATTATTCGGTACCAGAATCAGGCTGCTGATAAGGGCAATGACGCCCAGAATCGATACCGCGAGGAAGGTTTCCCGCCAGCCAAAATGCTGGCCGATGAAAGTCCCGAACGGTACCCCGGTTACCAGCGCGACCGTCAGGCCGCCGAACATAATGGCAATGGCCGAGGCCGCTTTCTCTTTTGCCACCAGGCTGGTAGCGATTGTCGAGCCAATAGAGAAGAACACGCCGTGTGCCAGGCCGGTCAGCAGTCGCGCCAGGATCAGCGTTTCATAGCCCGGGGCCTGCCAGGCCAGCACATTACCCGCCGTAAACAGGACCATCAACGCCAGCAGCAGCTGTTTACGCGGCATACGCCCGGTCAACGCCGTCAGTACCGGGGCGCCGATCGCCACGCCCAGCGCGTAGATAGAGACCAGCAGTCCCGCCGAAGGCAGGGAGATAGAGAGTTGCTGGGCAATCGTCGGGACCAGGCCGACAATCACAAATTCAGTGGTGCCAATTGCGAAGGCACCGATGGTTAAGGCAAATAGCGCCAGTGGCATAATTTACTCCGTAGCATCAGGATTAAGATGACACGTAGTATGAAGGGTTGTATAAATAACAAAAACTATCAAAGTATCAATAGAATTTTGCTATAGGTGCAATAATGAGAGCCACATCAGAGGAGATCGCCATCTTTGTGGCGGTGGTGGAAAGCGGGAGTTTCAGCCGGGCGGCCGAGCAGCTCGGACAGGCCAACTCCGCCGTCAGCCGGGCGGTCAAAAAGCTGGAATCAAAGCTAGGCGTAAGCCTGCTCAATCGGACCACCCGCCAGCTCAGCCTGACAGAAGAAGGCGAGCGCTATTTTCGCCGGATGCAGGTGGTCTTGCAGGAAATGGCGGCGGCAGAGAACGATCTGCTGGAGACGCGCACGACGCCGCGGGGCCTGCTGCGGGTAGATGCCGCGACGCCGGTGATGCTGCATTTTCTCATGCCGCTGGTGAAGTCATTTCGCGAACGCTACCCGGAAATGACGCTGTCGCTCGTCTCGTCTGAGACGTTTATCAATCTGATTGAACGGAAAGTGGATGTGGCCATTCGGGCCGGGACCTTAACGGATTCCAGCCTGCGCGCCCGACCGCTGTTTACCAGCTATCGTAAGATCGTCGCCTCGCCCGACTATGTCGCGCGCTACGGTATGCCGCAGCATCCATCCGATCTGAAACAGCATCACTGCCTCGGCTTCACCGAGCCGGTATCGCTGAATACCTGGCCGGTCTCCTGTTGCGATGGCCAGCTGTTAGAGATCGAAGCGGCGGTGTCATCCAATAGCGGCGAAACGCTCAAGCAGCTGTGCCTGACCGGCAACGGTATTGCCTGCCTGTCGGATTACATGGTGGATAAAGAGATTGCCAGCGGAGAGTTTGTCGAGCTACTGGCCGATAAGCGCTTACCGGTGGAAATGCCTTTCAGTGCCGTCTATTACAGCGACCGGGCGGTCAGCACTCGCATCAGGGCATTTATTGATTTTCTGAGCGACCACGTAAAACAGCTCCCGAAGGAGCTGTCGTAATACCTTCTCGGGCGGCAGGGCGAACGGCATACCGGTAGCGAGTGATTAATCCCACTGCGGCGCCAGACCTTCCGGGCTCACCAGCCGATCGTTGCAATCCAGCGCAGCGATCGCCTGTCGATCTTCATCATCCAACTGCAGATCCAGCGCCTTCAGGTTGCTGGCTAGGTTATCACGCTTCGTCGAGGACGGGATCACCGCATACCCCTCGCCCATCGCCCATGCCAGGATAACCTGCGCCGGAGTCGCATTATGTTTCGCCGCGATACGGGCAATCACTTCATCTTTCAGCGCCTTACCATAAGCCAGCGTCATGTAAGAGGTGATGTGGATGCCGTGCTCACGTGCCCAGTCGACGACTTTACGGTTTTGCAGATACGGCGAGAGTTCAATCTGGTTGGTCGCAATGTTTTCAGCGCCAACGGCGGCAATCGCGCGCTCCATCAGTGGAATAGTGAAGTTGGAGATACCAATCTGACGGGTCAGACCCAGCTTCTTCGCTTCCATCAAGGCTGCCATAAACTCTTCAACGGCAACCGCATCGTTCGGTGCCGGCCAGTGGATGAGCGTCAGGTCAACATAGTCCGTGCGCAGCTTCTGCAGACTTTCTTGCAGGCTGGCGATGAGTTTGTCTTTGCTCAGGTTCTCGATCCAGATTTTGGTAGTGATGAACAGCTCATCACGCGGCACGCCGCTTTCGGCGATAGCCTGACCCACCGCGGCTTCGTTGTCATAGATTTGCGCGGTGTCGATAGCACGATAGCCCAGCTCCAGCGCGGTTTTTACGGATGCGATAACAACATCATCTTTCAGACGGAAGGTGCCAAGACCAAATGCAGGGATTGCCATGATTTTCCTCGTTATTTCTTCATTTCGGTTAACGGATGAAATTATGGCTGATGGTGTGGAGGGGAAAAAGAGCGATTAATGCAGAGGATTTTTGCTGAATTAGCAATAATAGAGAACAGATCAAACAAAAAAGCCCTGAGCAAATGCTCAGGGCTCTTAATAAGTGGCGGAACGGACGGGACTCGAACCCGCGACCCCCTGCGTGACAGGCAGGTATTCTAACCGACTGAACTACCGCTCCACCGAATTTCTTCGCTTTATTACCACCGGTTGTCACCCCGGCTTACTGCAATTTGATGCCTGGCAGTTCCCTACTCTCACATGGGGAGACCCCACACTACCATCGGCGCTACGGCGTTTCACTTCTGA